>ERZ808270.335-NODE-335-length-28746-cov-4.019937_pt1 | contig 28746 bp, 25 predicted proteins | sample MGYA00521082_ERZ808270 | MGnify/ENA primary metagenome ERZ808270 (study PRJEB31516, sample SAMN03275594) | gut metagenome | biome: mammalia-associated habitat; material: feces | host: Papio cynocephalus | place: Kenya | collected 2012-07-27 ... | reverse complement strand
GAGTGGCTTTATGTGTCATTCTTTTTTTGTGTTGCACTTATATTGTAAATCTATCGTTTTGAATTGCCATAGTCAGATTTCAATGAAGCTAATAAGCAACCAATAAAGAATTCTATTCCTCTAAAAAACGGATTAGAGTAAATTGAATTTAGGTCGAAAACAGAACACATTATTGGGGCATACAATAAAATAAAAGTGCAAATAAGCAATATCCAAATTTTACTTTTCTTTTTTAATGAGTTTATAATGCCTTGGACAAATGGATAAAAAAGATAACAGATTAAAATGCACGATATGAACCATGTTCCACCATTGTGGGAAAATGAAAACAATGACGAAAACACTGATTGTATACCCAATATTTCTACTGGAATTGCGATGATACTTTTATATATAGTGAAGCTCCAAATAATAAATGAAGAAAAACATAAACCGAAGATACAATTATATACATCGGATAGATCTTTAATATTCGTTTCTTCCAGAAATACTTTTTTTGAGAGAAGTCACTAAAGTCCTTTCCGCTATAATTGATAAACAGTGCAAATCCAGATAACATAAAAAATGCTGTCATAAATACTGCACCACTACGTGACATACCTTGAAGTATTCCGTAGTTGCATCCTAAATGAATTGTAGTATGGAACATACATACCATAAATGCAGATAAGATTCTTAAAATATCTAATCCAACAGCTCTTTCTCTTGAATCGTTCATCCTTTACTCCCTTTCTATATTCCCTATCATATACTTATTTAGTGAATTACAATAAATTGTTGGTGTAGAACCATATATAATCACTTAATTTTTCATCCGTCATTAAACTCATTAAATTTGCTTACAGTCTCATCCCACCATTGACATCTAAAACAGTTCCGGTGATATAGGAGGCCATATCGGATGCCAGAAACAATATTGCATTTGCAATCTCTTCTGGTTTACCTAATCTTTTTAGCATTGTTTGATCAGCAAATTTCTGCAATAAGTTTTCTGGAACGGTTTCAAGCATTTTAGTTAATGTGTACCCTGGTGCTACAGAATTTACTCGCACATTTGCACCTTTTCTTGCAAATTCCTTAGCCCAAGATTTTGTCATTGCAATTATGCCAGCTTTTGATGCTGCGTAATTAGCTTGCCCAATGTTTCCGTATTCGCCAACAATACTGCTTATTGTAATAATAGAACCGTTGTTGTTTTTTTCCATTAAAGGACCCACTAACTTAACTACATTGAAAATACCTTTCAAATTCGTATTTATTACCTTGTCAAACATTTCATCCGACATTTTAATAGTTAAAGAATCGCTTGTAACACCGGCATTAGCAACAAGTACATCAATTCTTTTGTGGCATGCTATCACATCATTAACAAGAGTCTTGCAACTGTCAGCATCTGTTACATCGAGAAAATGATATCTAACGTTTTTATTATCAAAAGATTGTTCATGCCTTGCACAAGCATAAACAATGGCACCTTCTTCTGCTAGCTTGAGACAAGTCTCATATCCTATTCCTTCTGTGCCACCGGTAACAATTGCTATTTTTCCATCCAACAGCATTTTATTTAACTCCCTTCAGCAAAATAGCGGCTCCCATTCCGCCACCAATACAAAGCGACGCAATTCCATATTTTGCTTTTTTGTTTTTCAAAATGTAAGTAAGTGTTGTAGTGATTCTTGCCCCAGTCATACCGAGAGGATGTCCAAGACCAAGACCAGAACCATAAATGTTTGTTTTAGAAACGATATCATTCATGTTATTACCGTACTTTTCAGACAAAAGTTTGAAGCAACCAAGAGTTTGAGCTGCAAAAGCTTCATTAACTTCATAATAATCTATATCTAATAAGTTCAGGTTGTTTTTATCGAGTATTTTTGAAATTGCGTAATATGGACCAAGTCCCATATATTGAGGGTCACAGCCAACAGCAGTAGTATCGACTATTTCGGCAAGCGGCTTTATATTGTTTCTTTTAACATATTCTTCTGATGCTATCAGCATAAAACAAGCACCATCATTAATTCCTGAGGATGATGCTGCTGTTACAGTTCCGCTTCCATCTTTTATAAAAGTGGGTTTCAGAGATTTGACTTTTTCAAGAGTAGATGTTCTATTTGGAAATTCATCTGTATCGAAGATATATTCTCTTTTTCTGTAATCACGTAGTGTAACCGGAACAATCTCTTCTCTAAATATGCCACTATCTACAGCTTTAATTGCACGTTGTAATGCCATATATGAATATTCGTCTTGCATTTCTCTTGTAATATTATATTTTTTAGCTATATTTTCTGCAGTTATACCCATGTGAACGCCACTAAATGAATCTATCAATCCATCATGGGTCATAAGATCAGTCATTGTAAAATCACCAAACTTTTTTCCCAATCTTATATAGCTATTTGTTGCATAGGGTATATTTGACATAAATTCAATACCGCCACATAAAACTAAATTAGCGCCGCATTTAACTTCATTTACACCATTTCTAATTGCTTGCATTCCAGAACCACAAACCATACCAACTGTATAGGCGGGAACTTCTTGTGGGATTCCTGCATTAATTGCAATTTTTCGTGCAATACCTTGCCCCATGCCAGCTTGAATTACATTGCCTACTATTACACTTTCGACATCTTTTAACTGATTAGTATCAAACCCCTTTGTTAGGACCTGTACACTTACTTCAGAAGGATCAGATTCATATAATGATCCAAGAAATTTTCCAATAGGTGTTCGCTTGGCTTCTATGATATAAATTTTATTCATAAAATTTCTCCTCATTTGGTTATTACAATTTCGGAACAATAGCTATTAACTGCATATAAATCATCTCGATATATTTCTATCTCATCCTCGTAGCCGCCTACTTCTGATGGATGCTGTCCAACAATCTTAAATCCTATTTTTAAATCATTTGTTCTTGCAGCAATATTATCTTGATGAACCGATGCATATATTCTTTTTAACTTGATTTCATCAAAGCCTATTTTCAGAGCCATAACAAGACTTTTTTTCCCAATTCCTAATCCATGTGCTTCTGGATCACCAATTTGTATTTTTCCAATTTCAGCCATATTGTCGTGGAAATCGTACAATGCCAGACTACCTACCATTCGATGCAATTTTTTTGTTTCTTCAATTGTAAAGATTATTTGATTATTGTCTTTCAAGTAATTTTTGTACCAGTTCAATTGCATATCAGGTGTGATTTCGCCAATTTGTCGGAGAAATCTTGTCTGTACGACGTTATTTCGCCATATGCGTAGGTTTTCTATATCGCTTTCTTTTAATGGTCTTATTCTTACATTATCATAAATTGCTTCATAATTGTGAATCATTCTAATTGCTCCTTTACTAAAAGAATCTAACTCATAAATTCTTTTTACGTTTTAATTTAGAAAATATTACCTTCAGTTCTTTTTTATACATTATGCTTAATAAAGCAGTCATTGAACAAGCGAGTAACACTGATATAAGGACATTTTGAATAGTGAGGAATCTCCAAATTAAAAAATATCCAATCATCAGTACGGTTGATAAAAGAAGTCTGTATGAAATAGTCATTAACTTCATTTTGCAGAGGACAATCATACAAACTACATCAGATACCGCATAACCTATTAAAGTTGCGATTGAAGCTCCTTCAATTCCTATAGTGGGTATTAATAAAAAGTTTAGTAGAACATTTACTACAGCTCCGGACAACAAAATAAACATATTTGGCCAGGTCTTTTTTATTACCAAAAATTGATTTGCTGCAACTTGAAAAAGCATCTGTAAAAGTGGGGCAAGAAACAAGTATGGAGCTATTACAAATCCCGATAAATATTGGCTTGCGAAAGCAACTTTGTAAAATAAATAGGAAATAGCACATACAAATGCTGTTGCAATAAAAGATATTACCCCTAAGTATTCAAAAATAAGCGAATTTGATTTGACTTGGTCTTTTTCTTTCATTGTTGAAAAAGCAAAGAATTGCCATCCGCCTCCAAAGGCTGTATAAATCAATTGGCTTGCATGCCCCAATTTTGCTCCAACGGAATACACTCCAGCAGCACCAACTGATATTAAATTAGTAATCATAATTTTATCGCAGGAATTAAACACCCAATAAATTAAAAAATTCGGAAAAAGTGGAATTGCTAAAGCAAGCAGCGGTTTCAACAATTGTTTATGAAATCTTTTAACTTCAAACCAGTTATGATTTAAAATCCAAAAGATAAGTTCCATCGAGGCTCCTGAAATTAATGCTGCGACTGGCAATGCAATTAAATAATGTCCTAATAGTATTAATGGAATTGAGACTGTATAAGATAAAATAGGACTGACGGTGTTCGTAATTAAAAAGACTTTTCTTTTATTTTGCATACGAGTTGGTGCAGCAACAATTGTATTCGTTGCACTCACAAGTGTCGTTGCTGCAGAAATGTATACAAGAAACGAATATTTAATATCGCCAAAGAAGAATTTTGCAATTAAGTTCTTTCCTAATAGCATTAATAAACATACGGCAATAGACATCGCCATTGTAAATATTAATGTTGTTGAGCATACGTTTTTCTTGAATTCCATTTCGTCAGTATCAAAGAACATTCGATACATAGCATCGTACATGCCGATTACTGCCACAGCACTTGCAAACTGAACAATCGTATTTGAAAGGTCACTAATTCCAAAGTATTCAGTTCCAGGCATTAAACGAGTTACAATTGGTAACATTAAAAGAGGAACCAATTTGCTGATAATTCCACCCAGACCGTATACAAAAAAATTTTCAATAAATAATTTTGCTTTACTCATCCACTCCACCTAATCGTTGCTTTTTTATACCTAATTTTAAACATCATTGCTTTGAAAAGCACTTGCAGGTATGTTTTTACTTTTGATCAAAATCGTTTATCTTTTTAATTACAAACGAAATTTGATCTTCAGTCATTCCATAGTACATAGGAAGACTCAACTGAGTTGAACTAATTTCTTCTGCGATGGGTAAAGCACCTTTAGCAATGTTTAAATCTTTATAGCATTCCTGCAAATGCATTGGAATAGGATAGTGTTTATTTGTACTAATCCCATTGTCAGCAAGATATTGAGCCAATTCATCACGCTTTTGGCATCTTATAGCAAAAACGTGCCATACCGGATCAGCATAGTCGGGAACAAATGGAAGTGTAATATCCGGGTTTTTGATTTCATTCAAATATCTTGCTGCAATTCGCTTTCTTTCTGTATTCATTTTATCAAGATGCGGAAGCTTGGCAGCAAGAAATGCAGCTTGCATTTCATCTAATCTAGAATTGTTACCTTGATATATGTGATGATATTTATAATCGGAACCATAGTTACCAAGAGCTCTGACTTTATTTGCTATTTCTTCATTACTTGTAACCGTTGCTCCAGCGTCGCCTAATGCTCCAAGATTTTTCCCAGGATAAAAGCTAAATCCAGCTGCGTCGCCAAAGCTTCCGATTACTTTACCCTTGTATTTTGCACCGTGTGCCTGAGCGCAGTCTTCAACAATATAAAGGTTATATTTTCTTGCAATTTTAAGAATTGGATCCATATCACAAGGCTGACCATACAAATGCACTGGCATAATTGCCTTTGTCTTATCTGTGATTTTTTCTTCAATTTTATTGGGATCGATATTAAATGTTTTAATGTCCGGCTCTACAAAAACTGGAGTAGCACCGACATATGTTACGGCTAGAGCAGTTGCAATATATGTGTTAGACGGAACAATCACTTCATCGCCTGACTTTACTCCTAGAGCTTTTAATGCCAGCATAAGTGCATCCAAGCCGTTTCCTGTTCCAACACAGAATGTTGATGTACAGTATTTTGCAAATGCTTTCTCAAACGCCGCATCTTCTCGTCCTTCTATATACCAACTATTGGTGTATACACGTTCAAAGGCCGCTCTTAAATCTGTATCAAGTTCTTTTTCCATAGGTTTGAAACTAACAAAAGGGACTTTCATATATTTATTCCTCCTCAGCAGTGATGCTATCATCACATTCTTTTACAAATTTTAAAAATTCATCATAATCTCTTATGTAATCATTCTCATCATACAATTCAGAGGCTAATACCATTAGAACTGCGTCTGAAGAAAAGTCAAACATTTCTCTCCACATATTGTTGGCAACATATAATCCCTCATATGGCTTTTCCAAAGGAACTATCTTCTTTTCTTTTCCATTGTCAAGTCGTATTTTACAACTGCCATGGATGCAAATTAATATCTGTTGTAAACATTTGTGTGCGTGGAATCCTCTAGTGACTCCTTCGGCGGTGTCATACATATAGTAAACCCTTTTTATTTTAAATGGGATATCTTTATATTCCTCTAGAGCTACTAGTTGTCCACGTTCATCGCCATGTGGCTGAAAAACATATTTAATTACTTGCATTTTAATCATCCTTTCTATTTAAAATCGAATACGCTTTTCTAATACATTTATAATAAAAATGCTCAAAAAAAGCAGAAAGCAAAAAGAAATGAAATTTAACTTTAGCCAAAAAAGATTGGGAATCATATCCGTTTAAAAAGCCTATAATATCATGAGAAAGTACCTTGCTATTTTGCAATAAATTAGGGTATTTAGCAATTTCTTTTCTAGAGTGATAACATTGCATAAGAGGCTTATAGAATCTGGATTTTGCTTCCTTGCAAAACAATTTTTCACATAGGCAGTCTTGCAACAATAATACTTCCATCATGTCCAATTCAAGTTTTTTAGCTTCATGCATAATACTTTTTTCCCTTTGACGATAAGCAAATGTTATTGTGTTTGCATATGCAAACCTTCCAATTGCTGCAATTGAAAAAAGAAGACCCACATCATCACAGAATCGAGGGCATATTCTTTTTTTATCATATACCTCTCTTCTAAAGCAAAAACAAGAAACATGAAGATAAGCGCCACTCAGGAAAAGTTTAGAAGGAAAGTGTGAAAAGCGCTTTTCAATATTTCCATTAGAATATACTTTTTGATATCCGCTCACATAAGCAGAGCATGTAGGCATTTCTTCTAAATGTATAACAGCGTCTTCAATTTTTTTGTCGTCACAGAAATAATCATCACCACTCAGTAAGCATATGTACTTTCCTTTTGCCATTGAAAGCGCTTTTTTTATAACATTAGATACTCTAATAGATGGAACGATACTCTCATTATTACTTGGTCGATCCATTATAAAAAAATTTATATTATGCTTTCTAGAAAAACTTTTAATTAAGGCATCACTTCCGTCGTTAGAACCATCATCTCCAATTATAATTTCTATATTTTTGTATGTTTGAGTTAGTACGCTATCTAATGCTTGATTTAAATATTCACTTTCATTGTACGATACAATGATAATGCTTACAAGCGGCAATTCCATTTCCATCATCCTTTCCAATAATATGTTTATATTATTATATAATGCAAGCCGAAATAAAGTCAAACTTATTTGATTATATGCAAAGCATTTTATAAATACCATTATTTCTGCACATATTGAAAATGATGGTGCTCATCAACTTTTTTAAAATATTCCATTTTAGCCTTATAGAAAATGTGCGAAAAGTCGACAATCGGATATTTCAGTAAAACCCCAATTCTTTGAAGTAAATTTGCTGCATTTCTTTTTTTTATCATATAATCAACTATATTTTGTTCCTTTTTATTCAATTCGCTATAATGCCTTTTCCATTCAAGCTTTTTCATTGTTTCATGATCTTGTTCCATTAATGGATTAACCTTTTTTGAATTTGAGACGCCGCCGTGCACATAGTATATCGATATTATATCATATGCAAAAAAGATTTGTTTTTTCCAAGTGTACTTTAGATATATTGGATAATCTTCCCATAGGATATAATTTTCATCAAAATACCCTATTTCTTCCAGCAAACTCTTTTTAAAATATGTGGCAGAGCCTGAAGCCATTTGATAGAATTCATAAGTCAACAACGCAAGATATTGCTTTTTGTTGGTATTTAGTTTTGCAATGCTTTTTCTTGCAGATTTATATGGGTATAACCGCAAGGGTGCCAAGTTTTCATCGCAGCCTAGTCTAGATGTGACTAACATTCCACAATTTTCTTTATTAAATACTTTAACTATATCGTCAATTACAGTGTTCTTATAGAATATGTCATCTCCAGCAAGATTAAAAATATATGTACCGTTAGTTTTTTTATAAGCCATGTTTATGTTTTTTACGGTGCCAACATTTCTATCATTAGAGTGTACAAGAAAATTAATCAGATTGTTTTTTTTGTTTTTCTTTATGTAAGTGAAAATTTCCTCATATGGAAATTGCTTTGAACAGTCATCATGAATTATTAATTCTATTTTAGGATAAGTTTGATTTAAAACTGAATCAATTGTCCTATATATATTGTCAAATTTGTTATACGTTAGTGTGACAACACTTACTAATGGAAATTCACTCATTTTTTCTTCCTATCTTTCAATATCATCATGTATTCCAGTAAAGATCTATTTAGATTCTTCTTCCTAAACAACAGTTTATCAGCATTATCAATATGCACCATATTTGTTGAAACCGCTTGCAGATGTTGTATTAAATAAGAATTATCATATATCATTTTCAAGCCCAATTGATCACACCTTAATTTTAAAATATCTTCTTCCATATATAAAAATGTGTGGTTGTCATAGGGGTCATCATAGCATTCAAAGTATTTATGGGAAAAGACTTGAAATGAACCATGTAATGTGTATTCGGAAGCAGGTTTATCGTAATTAAAATTTTCCCATTTAGGAGTTTCATATTGTTGCTGTAAATTTAGTCTTTTCATCAATTCCAATTTTAAGATTAAAATTGTATTTTTCAAATACCGATACCTGCATTTCATTAAAGATCTTGTATAATTGTCTATTGGGCTTTGATGAAAATTCCCGTTAATTGAGTATATATCTGGGCCTAAAACAGCAAACTCATATTTGTTATAGGATTCGCTGATCCATTTATACAAACCTTCCTGTGGCAACAATATATCATCATTTGAAATAATTACGAAATCCGGTGTTAAAATATCTAAAAGTTTTTTATATCCGTAATTATTCCCCTTTGCGAATCCAAGGTTTGAGTCTGTTTTGAAAGTAGTTACATTAGGAACATCTTTAAATACTTTACATAATTTATCATATGACTCATTAGGTGAACAATTATCAACTATTACTATTTCAACTCGGTATCCTTCTACATTTTGTGCTAAAAATGACTTTACAGTATCTATCGTAGTTTTATATGCGAGATAATTTAAAATAACCACACCAATATTTGTCATACTTTATCCTCGTTAATTGCGCATATTGTGTTCCACTTCTGATCCTTCTCACTCAGATTCAGCTTCGTTCCATCCTTCAGTGCATAGCCCTCAGCCGATGCCGAACCGTGATACTCGCCGGTCAGTTCCGGCCAGACGATCCCGATCTCCGGGTCATTCCATGCCAGACCGCCTTCATCATTGGGATGCCAGAAGTCGTCACACTTATAGCAGAACTCTGCCACATCCGAAAGCACCAGAAAGCCGTGTGCAAAGCCCTTGGGGATCAGGAACTGTTTCTTGTTTTCCTCTGTCAGCTCCACACCGTACCACTTGCCGTATGTTTTGGAATCCTTTCGCAGGTCAACGGCAACATCAAAAACGCTGCCCCGAATGGCTCTGACAAGCTTTGTCTGCGGGAACTGCTTCTGGAAGTGCAGCCCTCTCAGAACGCCCTTGGTAGAGCAGGACTGATTGTCCTGTACAAAGTTAATATGGATGCCTGCCTCTTCCATGTCTCTCTGGGAGTAAGTCTCCATGAAGTAGCCACGATTATCGCCGTGAACGGTAGGGGTGATGACGCAAAGCCCCTCAATACCGCCTACGTTCTTTTCTACTGTAATCTGTCCCATTATTCTGCAATCTCCTTCAGATATCTTTCCAGCGCATTTTTCCAATCCGGCAGGGGGGTGAAACCGTTTTCAACCAGTTTCGTCTTGTCCAGTCTGCTGTTAAAGGGTCTTGCTGCCTTGGAAAGACCATATTCTGCTGTTGTGACAGGCACCACCTTTGTGGAATATCCAGCCTGCCGGAAAATCTCACAGGTGAAGTCATACCAGCTGATATAGCCGCCTTCGTTGGTGGCGTGGTAATAGCCGTACTTCTCAGTTTCCGCCATATCCACCAGCAGCCGTGCCAGGTCGTAGGTATACGTCGGTGTGCCGATCTGGTCACTGACCACCCGTACGGTGTCGTACTTTTTGCCCACGTTCAGCATGGTTTTGATAAAGTTCTTGCCGTTTTTGCCGAATACCCAGGCAATGCGGACAATGAAATACTTGTCCAGCGTACTGCTTACCGCAAGCTCGCCGTCCAGCTTTGTCTGTCCGTAGACATTCTGCGGTGCGTAGTCCTTGCAGTCCGGCTGCCACGGCGCTGTGCCTTGTCCATCGAAAACATAGTCCGTGGAAATGTAGATCATCTTGCAGTCCAGCTTTTTGCAGACATTTGCAATATTCTGGGTTCCGTCCACGTTGATGGCACGCACCTTGGGAATATTTTCCTCGTCCTCGGCAGCATCTACTGCGGTCCATGCGGCGCAGTGGATGACAACATCCGGGTTCACTTCTGTGATCGCTGTTTCAACGGCGTCTGCGTTGGTGATATCCAGCTTGACATAGGCGCAGTCCGCAGCGACTTCATCCAGAATATCGCTGCCGATCGCCTCATAGCCACGCTTTTTCAGTTCGTTGACCGCGTCAAAACCGAGCTGTCCGCCGACACCTGTTACAAATACTTTCATCTGTATCCCTCACCGATTGCTGTACATTTTTTCATAGTAGTCCTGATACTCGCCGGAAATGATATCCTTCCACCACTTCTGGTTGTCCAGGTACCACTGAATGGTCTTTTTGATGCCGTCTGCAAACTTTGTTTCCGGCAGCCAGCCCAGTTCGTTGTGGATCTTGGTCGGGTCGATGGCATAGCGCATATCGTGACCCTTACGGTCGGTAACATAGGTAATCAAACTCTCCGGTTTGCCCAGTTCCTTGCAGATCAGCTTGACAATGTCGATGTTCTTCATCTCATTGTGACCGCCTACGTTGTAGACTTCGCCGACCTTGCCGTTGTGGATGATGAGGTCGATTGCCTTGCAGTGATCCTCCACATACAGCCAGTCACGCACATTTTCGCCCTTGCCGTAAACCGGCAGCGGCTTGTCTGCCAGAGCATTGGCGATCATCAGCGGAATCAGCTTTTCCGGGAAGTGGTACGGGCCGTAGTTGTTGGAGCATCTGGAAACGGTCACCGGGAGACCGTAGGTTCTGTGGTAAGCCAGCACCAGCAGATCTGCGCCTGCTTTAGAAGAGGAGTACGGGCTGCTGGTGTGGATGGGAGTCTCTTCGGTAAAGAACAGATCCGGTCTGTCCAAAGGCAGATCGCCGTAAACTTCGTCGGTAGAAACCTGGTGATAACGCTGGATGCCATATTTCCGGCAAGCGTCCATCATAACTGCTGTGCCGAGGATGTTGGTCTGGAGGAAGATCTCCGGATTCTCGATAGAACGGTCTACATGGGATTCGGCCGCAAAGTTGACAACGATGTCCGGCTTTTCCTCCTCGAAAAGCTTGTACACGCCCTCACGGTCGCAGATGTCCAGCTTGACAAACCGGAAGTTCGGGTTGTCCATCACCGGTTCCAGTGTGGACAGATTGCCGGCGTAGGTCAGCTTGTCCAGACAAACAATGCGGTAGTCTGGGTGTGCTTTCAGCATATGAAAAACGAAATTGGAGCCGATAAAGCCGGCGCCGCCAGTTACGATAATGGTCATAGTGATTTACCCCTTATTCTTAATATTTTACTTTGCCTTCTGCGACTGCCTTCAGATGTGCACCATAAGGTGATTTTCCGTATCTTGCAGCCGATTCCAAAAGCTTTTCCTTGGTGATCCATTTGTTGATAAAGGCGATTTCCTCCGGAGCAGAAATTTCAATGCCCTGGCGATTCTGCACCATGCGTACAAAATCAGATGCCTCCAGGAGACTGTCCATGGTGCCAGTATCCAGCCATGCAAAACCACGTCCCAAAAGCTGTACGTCCAGAAGCTTTGCATCCAGGTACATCTCGTTCAGTGTTGTGATTTCCAGCTCGCCTCTTGCAGAAGGCTTGACCTGATTTGCCTTTGCGCTGACACCCTTGGGATAGAAGTAAAGACCTGTTACGGCATAATTGCTCTTCGGTTCTGCCGGCTTTTCTTCAATAGAGAGTGCGTGACCGTTTTCGTCAAAGTCAACCACGCCGAAACGCTCCGGATCGGGCACATAGTAGCCAAATACCGTTGCTCTGTCATTTTCTTCCGCATTCTTTCTTGCCGCACGAAGAATCGAGCCAAAGCCGTTGCCATAGAAAATGTTGTCGCCGAGCACCATTGCACAGGCGTCATCTCCAATGAACTCTTCTCCCAGAATGAAGGCCTGCGCCAGTCCGTCTGGGGAAGGCTGTACCTTGTAGCTGAGGTGGATGCCATACTGAGAGCCGTCTCCGAGAAGTCTCTCGAAATTCGGCAGATCTGTCGGGGTGGAGATAATGAGGATATCCTTGATTCCAGCCAGCATCAAGGTAGACAACGGATAATATACCATGGGCTTGTCATACACCGGCAAAAGCTGTTTGCTTGTTACCATTGTCAACGGATAAAGTCTTGTGCCGGAACCACCGGCGAGAATAATACCTTTCATAAACGCTCCTTTTAATCTCTCCTAAAAATATCACGGGTATAAACCTTATCCTGAACATCATCCAGGCAAGAATCATATCGATTTGCAATAATAGAGTTTGACAATGACTTAAATTTTTCCAGATCATTGACAACCAGACTGCCGAAGAAAGTATCGCCGTCCTTGAGTGTCGGCTCATAGATAATCACAGAAGCGCCCTTTGCCTTTACACGCTTCATAACGCCCTGAATGGAGCTCTGACGGAAATTGTCAGAATTCGATTTCATAGTCAGACGATAAACACCAATGGTTACTTGTTTTTCTTTGGTATTATCATAAGCGCTGTTATCAGAATAACCATAATAACCAGCTGTTTGCAGCACTCTGTCCGCAATGAAGTCCTTTCTGGTTTTGTTGGATTCCACAATTGCAGAAATCATGTTCTGCGGAACATCCTGGAAGTTTGCAAGCAGTTGCTTGGTATCCTTGGGCAGGCAGTAGCCGCCGTAACCAAATGAAGGGTTGTTGTAGTGTGTTCCGATTCTCGGATCAAGGCAGACACCATTTATAATTTCCTGTGTGTTCAGGCCTTTGCTCTCTGCATAGGTATCCAGTTCATTAAAGTAGGACACTCTCAAAGCAAGATAAGTATTCGCAAAAAGCTTTACCGCCTCTGCTTCTGTGAATCCCATGAAAAGGGTATCAATATTTTCCTTCAATGCACCCTGCTGCAAAAGAGAGGCAAATTCCTTCGCTTGGCTTTCAGACTCCTGATCACAGGAAACAATGATTCTGGAAGGGTAGAGATTATCATAAAGTGCCTTTGATTCCCGCAGAAATTCCGGGCTGAATATAATATTCTTCGTCTTGTATTTCTCCCGAACCGACTTTGTATACCCAACCGGAATCGTTGATTTGATAATCATCATTGCATCGGGATTTACCTTTAATACCAGTTCAATTACTGCTTCCACTGCGCTGCAATCAAAGAAGTTCTTCTGGCTGTCATAATTGGTAGGTGCTGCAATAATCACAAAATCAGCGTTTTTGTATGCCATTTCACCGTCAAGTGTAGCGGTTAAATCCAAATCCTTTTCAGCCAGATACTTTTCAATGTACTCGTCCTGAATCGGAGACTTTCTTTGATTTATCAAGTCAACTTTTTCCGGTATAATGTCTACTGCATATACCTTATTATTCTGTGCAAGCAATACTGCAAGACTGAGCCCTACATAACCTGTTCCTGCAACTGCGATGTTCATGTTATTTTCTCTCCTTAACGACATCTTGGTATGTTTCAAAAATGCGATCAGCATTTAAATCAGCTGTATATGATTGAAAAGCATATTCCTGTCCAACCTTAGCTAGATTTATCATGCTTTTTTTATTATCCATCACAAATTCTATTTTTTTCTTCAAATCTTCTGTATTTCCGCTTTTATAAATTACTCCGTATTTTCCATTATCCAATATTTCGGCTGTTCCAGCAGAATCTGCTCCTATGACTAATGCACCAGTCAACATTGCTTCTACTGTTACTCTTCCAAATGCTTCTGCCTTTGAGCAAACAAAAATAACATCAGCTTTTTTCTGGAATTCAACAGCATCATCTCTTTTTCCCAAAAACTCTATTTTTCCATTAAGATCGTTCTTTGAAATCAAATTTTCAAGTTCTTTTTTATAAGCAATGTTATCATATTTTCCTATTACATTAAGATGAAAGTCCTTATAATTTTCTCCTAACGATGATAGTGCCTTTATTAACTCTAACTGTCCTTTTTCAGGTGAAACACTGCCTACTATAAGCATTTCACAGGTATTATCTTTCATTATTTCGCGAGAATAATAATACTTGTTAACATCAATGCCATTAGGAATGCATATGATATTATCATCACCCAATAACTTGGAATACTTTTTGTAAATGCTTTTAGATATGGCGATGACTTTATTGGCCTTTTTCATCAAATCATAAGACTTACGTCTATTTAGCATCTTAAGATTTCTGTCTTCTTCTAAAAATTCTCTGATGTGCCAGATAAAAGGTGTTTTCGTTTTTAATGCAGCTAGAGCTCCAACATAGGAGAACGATGTATTGATATGTACAACGTCATAATTTTCACTTGATATGATATTTTCTATTTTTTTGATAGCTGTATTATTATAAAGCGTCATAGACGATTTAAATAAGTATTGTAGCAAAATATTGATTTTGCTTTTGCTACAATTAATTATCCAAGAAAACGATTTGGCATATTCGTAGTCGATATCGTACTGCTTTAGGAGCTTTTCTCCATCACCTTTTTTGGGAAGTATAACCTTTGTGTAAATATCATATTTTTCTTTTAAAATATGATTGAGTATCACCATACTCCTAAAAGCCCCAGATGTAGAATTGTTATCTGATGCAATAAATAAAACCCTCATGATTTACCTCATTATTCAAAATAAAACATATAATTGTTTGTTTCATAGGCTCCAATTATCATCATGAAATAAAGCCAATAAAGAAATGTAATTCCTATAAAGCATAAACTAGCAAACATAGAAGAACCATTTTTTTTAGAAAACCACTTTTGAGACACAAAAGGTACTAGCAATATCAAAAAATAATCGAAATAAATTGCAACTCTTGTCGATTCATAAAAGTTTGCATTAAAAATCATAAAGTATCGACCAACAAAGACTAGTAGCATCAAAAAATAAGTAACATTATCTTTTGCGCGAACTTTTTTGCAGGCGATTAAAATTGCAATAAACATTAACGTTTTTGACAAGAAATCCGTTGTGGGGATCTGCGACCAGTCTCTGGGCTTATTGTATTTGATTAAATATAAAGCATATTTATACGAAAATTTAGAAAGTAAATCTATTAGAAAATGAATTATATAAGGGTATAGTACAAAAAAAATCACTAAAAAGAAAACGAACAAAATTAGATTTGCCTTTTTTTTCTTAGAGTTTAATATAAGGAACACTATGAAAATAAAAAGAATAATTAAGGCAGAAGATTTATGAAACATAACTGCTACGATAGAAAACACAATTGAAGGTATGTATTTCTTTTTTTCAAAATATGCATAAGATAGCAGTATGAATGACATTGCTATTCCTTGTCTCATAACGCACAATGTCAAATTATAAAACAAAAAATAAAATATCAACATTCCAACAGCAGGGGATAACTCTTTATTTAAAAGAGAAAGTGCTCTATATGCAGGAAAAATCACTAAAGTTTCGATAAAAAACAACAACATATGTATATTGAAGAATTTGGCACATATGTAAATCAATAGAGAGAATGTAAAGCCAATGGCAGAGTTAGACTCTTGGATAAGTTGATTAAAATTATGTTTTAGGGAAAAATCATAAAATGGAGTTACATAACCTTTAATATCCGTTCCAACATCTAAAGATCTTAATGCTGCAAAAATACAAGGTATTGCAAGACCTAGAAAAACTAAAAATATTGAAAAAAGATGGACTCCATTTATTGTGAAATTGCTTTTTAAGCACAAGGACTTTTTTGCGTATTTGTTAGTTTTAAAGCTTTCAGATAGTTTTAAACACAAAAAAGAACTAAAAAAAACAATTAAATATAAAAAAGTTGACCTTATAATCATTGAATCACTTCACATACTCTATTTGCGGCTTAAACTTAAACCCGTTTTTTGTTCCTCTAACAACATAGCCTATTCTTTTCATTTTATTGTCAGGTGCTTTCAGTATAATACGCCCTATGTGCAATGCTAATCGCACAGTTTCATAGCAAAAACCTTTTAATCCTTCTCTTCTATACAAATAAACATCATTTCTGTACAGGTAATTAAATCGTTCTAATCTATCAACAGATTCTGAGACAATATTCGCCCCGATGTTAGAATTAGATTTATGTTTCACGATACTATCTGTTGTAAGATAACAAGGATATTTTCTTGAAATTCTGCGAGTATATTCCCAATCATCCGTCCATATGAAGAATTCCTTAATGGGCAAACCAACTTCTTTTACTATGGGAACTGGAATAAAAAGGGAGACAAATGAAGCCATTTCTATGTTAATGAGATCTTTAGAAAAATCAGTTACGTTTTTGGTTATCGTTTTCCTCTGAATATTCATTTTGCAAATTTCATTGTTTTTCCACAGGACTTTGCTTGATAAAAAGCCATATTTTCCATTAAGTTTGCTATCCCAGTTGTAAAACGCTTCAAGAGCATTAGGCGTTGGCATACAATCGTCATCCATAACCCACACGAAATCATAATCATGCTCTGCTGCATAACGTATTCCATATTGAAAACCACCGGCTCCTCCTAAGTTGGCACCAGTGTTAATATGCACAATAGACTTATTTTCGATGTAAGATGATATATATTCTTCTGTCCCATCAGTACTTGCATTATTAATGATTACTATATCCATATTTTTTTTATAGGATTGTGCAAGTAATGCTTTTATATTTTCTTTTAGTAATTCTTTTCGATTATATGTAACGACAATAGCAACAGTACGTTTGTTCATTAGATTACCCCTTTCGGTACTCTCTCATTCCTGCTTACCGCCAAATTTTCTTTTTACAAAATTCAGTCCTTTTACGAACCAATTCTGTTTTTCCATGAAGATGTACGGCAAGTTTATATAACTGTATCCATTTGTTTCAATCCAAACATCAAGAAGTCTTTCACTTACAAAGCCAAATACTCGAGCATCATTTTTGTTATACGTGGAAATATCAAGTCTTTTTTCGAGTTCAAACAAAATGTCAAAGAGCCATTCACAGTATGCATCGAATTTATCACGTTTCATGATAAACATATTAAACCGGTGACCAGTTGTCCTCTTCATGCTCTCATCATAGGCTTTTATGTATTTCGGATATTTTTCTTGAATAATATCTCTCGTGTAATCAAGATCTTCCTTATGATGTGCATGAACATACTGACTGTAGTTTGTTTCTATATAATAATTTCTTGGGTTCGGAAGGAGGATATCTGTCTTTTCAAATAGCTTTTCAAGTTGTTCTTTTTTGATAACTCTTCCCTCTTTTGTTCCTTTGGCACCTTTTACTGTAAAATGCCTTCTGTAATGTGCCAAACCAAGGTAGTCTGCTTTAAGATTTTTCCACGCCCAGTACAACCCAGTCAGCTCGCAGTAATTTGCATTCTTTGCACTTATATTGTCACCAGTGTTGTCTCCTTGATATCCAATGTCCTGCTTTCCTTTTCTTCCAACATGTACAGGAACATACATGTCGTCTTCAGGCATCCAATACTTCTTATGTGTTGCAACTATAATCTTTATATCTGACATTAATACAAACCTTCCTCATTACAATCCTTAAACCAGTCCCTATACGTTTCCTCAAAAGTATAATGGAACTTATATCCACAGTTCTTGAGCTTTTCTCCATTTATATTTGTTGAAACCATAAGTTTTTTTACTCTTGCTGGATGGATGCCAACTTTTTTTCCACCAAGCGGACCTAATATATATGCTGCAGGCATTAAGATCCATGAAGGTACTAGTGGTATGTGTCTCTTCATGTTTGTTGCCTTTTGCATAGTTTCACAAATCTGCTGAATGTTGAATGCAGGTTCAAATGTACAATTAAATACATCAGATCCGGTGAAACTGTTGTCAATCATTCTGTATTTCATGAACCGTACAAGTTCTTTCACATAGATGCAAGCTTTTATTGTATCACGTCTTCCAGCATAAAAGAAGTAATGCTTTTTTTGACCCTTGTATAAACGTGTCATGTTACCATGTTCGCCCTTACCATAGACTATTCCAGGTCTGACAATAGTCAGTTCTCTATTACTGTCTTTCACCTGCCACTTTTCATGGATCTTTTCAGCGACAAGTTTGCTTATTCCATAAGGAGTGTTTGGCGTAGGCAGTGTTGTTTCCTTTTTCAATTGCTCAGCGGCACCGTAAGGTGCGATAGAACTTGTAAAAAGAATTTTTGAAATCCCATGCTTTTCCGCAAATGCTGTTACATTTTCAGCACCATATATATTTGTTTCAAAATATGCATAATCAGGATGACCAGGAGTTCTGTGAACCGCAGCAAAATTGAAGATTATATCATCTTTTGTCGGTTCAAATTCAAAATCAATAGGTTTGCGAACATCTAATCTGATATATTCTACGTTGGGTAATTTTTCAACTACGCCAGGGACGACGCCTTCTTCACCAGGCATTACGATATCAAGATCATATATCTTGTCGCCTTCGTTTAGGCATTCTCCATTTATCAGATTTATAAGGTGCGTGCCTATAAATCCTGATCCACCAAAAATTATGTAATTCATTTTTTCTCCTTAATTCCAATTGTAGCCTATCATTGTGCAAAGCACCATAAAACACGGCAGAATACTATGTTTTTTCAAACAGAAAACATTTTCCAACGCCTTTTACATCTGCCTACACCTATATAAGATAATTATACCACACGCCCCCACAAGTGTCAAGCAAATCCCTCGACAAATGCGCCGACAAGCCGAAAAAATAACACCAAAAAATTAAATTTTTCTGTTTATATTGTCAATTTCCCGCTGTAATATCTGCCAATTTCGCAGAAAATCATGCTGTGGAGCGAAAAAGCAGCATTTTCTGCACCATCAAAAAAGCCCGATGGATCACCTTCCATCGGGTAAAAAATCATTTTAAATTCGGGTGATTTGTGCTTTCAGAGCGGAAACTCAGTCTTCCGCCTGCTCTTCTGTCACCATTGTCTTTCGCTTGATGCCCAGGTAGCAGTGCTTGGGGTTGGCATCGCTGCTTTTGCGCTTGCGGCCGGACTTCAGCTGTAACTCTGCTCTGACAGCCTTCGTAAAGGCGCTGTAGTTCGGGAAGCAGTACGCATAGCTCTCATCCAGGGCATATTCCTTGTAATCGGCGTACATATCTTCGGTGAAAATGTAGTCATCGTCGTTCTCGGTGCGTACATAGCAGGCTGTAAAGAAGAAGTCCAGAGACTTGCTGGTGCTGCGGCTGACTGCCGTGGGCGGCACATAGCTGTCATAGCTTTCGCCCTCTTCGGAGTCACTGAATTCGTAGTGGTTGTCCTTGAGATTCTTGTACGCCAGAATCAGCTTTCTCACGATGGCTGCCTTCTCACGCTCCAACTTGTCCATCAGTACCTCAAAGGGCTCTGCATTGTCGGTCAGTCTGTATTTGAACGGGATCACAAGCTTGCGCATATCAAACGCCGCATCCGGCATCTTCGTGGTAATGTCATAGTTGGAGGCATTGATGATGTGCGCACGGCTTTGGAACGGGACACTGCCGTTTTCGCCCTTGAATTCCGCCGAGAGCATATCAGCGCCGGAGATGCCCTTGAGAAAGGCAGTCGCCTTGGTGTTCAGCGGTGCAGAGTCCATGTCCATGCAGCAACAAAGGGACTTTCCATAGACCATGCTGGGTGCAAACTGGCGGCCCAGGTCGTTTGGCTGCATGGTGACAGTTGCTGAGTTGTTGAACAGACGAATCAGAAAGCTCAGCAGAAAGGTCTTGCCGGAGTTTGTCACACCCAAAAAGCAGAACAGTTTCTTGACCATATCGTTGGTCAGGCAAACGCCCAGGACTTCGTTGATGCGCTTGTTCAGCGGCGCTTCGTGATTGGTGTAGGTGTTGATGACCTTTTCGTATTCCGGGCAGGCTTTGTCTTCCGTAAGCCAGTCCGCATGGATCATGCTGGTAAAGAACTTCTGCGGTGTAAAGTCTTCCAGCTCTAAGGTGTCCAGATTCAGGACACCGTTTTCAAAGACAACATACTTGCTGATATCCGGCGGATAATCCACTTTGACAGCGTTTTGCTGCACATGGTTCAGCAATCGCTTTACGGTCTTGTCGTGTACGGAAAAACGTTTCCAAAGGTAAGCAGCTGCCTCACACAGTTCACGGAGAATACATTGCAGTTCTTTTTTAGACGGACACGGTTCAAAGTATTTTCCGTTGAAGAAATAGAGCCATCTGTCATGGTAGACGATGAGATGGAGCTTTTGTGTCAGTATCAATGAGAGAAGATTGATGATATATTCTTCGACCTCCTTTTCGTCACCCTCCTGTTCCTCTATTACCTTTTCCAAATCTCTTACATATTTGTAAAAAATACGTAATGTTTCATCGCTGACGCTGTTGTTGCTGTCGTAGGCGTTGCGCTTCCATTCGGAAGGTGGGATTGCCTCATAGGGAATGCTCATTTTGTCCAGTTCTTCCATCTTCTTGTGGGTGTTGACTGTTTCGTTCATACTGATCAGATCCTTTCATTTTTTCAGAAGCGGCAAGCGATATGCTGCCGTCGCCTCTGTACAATCGGTATTATAGCATACTTTTGCAATGCCGTCTTACAAAACGCTCTTAATTTTTTGCAGGGGGGAAAATTGCAGCGTTTTTCGTCAAAGCAAGGCACATCGATAAAAGGGCGTTTGTGCAATTTCGGCTTGGCTTTCTTGAAATTGCGGTATGTTGTACCGTGGAGAATGCCGGGAATCGCCTTCTGTCTGTTCTGGTTGTAGAACGTTCCCTTGATATAGCATTCGCCCGTTTCCAGCAGGGTCAGTTCCTTGGGATCGACCTGGAGCAGCTTTGCCGCAGAGGCGGCGGTTCTGTCGTCCAGCGGGAAAAAGGCATGGATCGCTGCATTGTCCATGATCTCCCGGATCTGGGTGGACTTGGGCAGAAACTGAGTGGCAAAGTTCAGACTCATGCGGTTCTTGCGGCTCTCCGTCAGAATCTTGGCGATGGGACCTTTGGTGCTGAGATTTTGCGTTCTGATCTCGTCGATGAATATGCTGAGCTGTTTCTCGCCGTGTGCCTGCTGGTAGTAATACAGAGACATCAGCAGCATATCGATCAGCCCCGAACCGCCGGTGGAGCATACTGCCCTGGTGGAAATGATAATAATGTCCTTGCTCTCTTCGATCAGTTCACCCCAGTCTCTGTCGTTTGCCTTGAAGTTTACGAAAAAGGAGAGCGTATCCGCCAGCTGATCTGCCAGATCATATGGGATCTGTTCGCTTGTCAGCGTATCATGCAGAGATGCCATATCCACATTGCCTTTCTGGACCATATCGCTGATGGCAGCGTGAACGGCTGCCTGCTGTTTTCTGCCCAAATTGGGGTTGTGAGATTCCACAATGGACTCGATTTTTCGGATGGTATCTTCCGCATTGCCGGAGTCGCTCAGTTTGAGCAGGTCAACGGGGATTCCGTCCTCTTCGATGCGGTGGAAGGTGATATGCTCGTCGATATACGTCTGGACCTCCTTCTCTGCTGTTTCACCGCAGCCCACCGACAGCTTTTCCAGTATTTCCTCTTCTGTAAAGGATTCACTGGTATCAAAGACAATAACGGGACGGTGCAGCTTTTGCAGGCTCACCATCCGTTCGGTGAGACAGTGTGTTTTGCCGGAACCGCTTTTTCCCAGTGCAAAGAAGTGCATATTATCCTTGCGCTTTTCGTCAAAGACCTGGTAGGAAACACCGCCGATGCGGTTTTCCGTGAGTGGGATAAAATGCTCCGGTGCAGGCGCTGTGCTGTACCATTCTGCATAGCGGCTTTCCTCGATCATGAGTTCCACGTCAGAATCCAGAATCCGGTCGCTTTTCAGAGCAATCAGAGCAGGCCGCAGACTTCTGTTGTGGGAATATACCACCAGCGGATAGCGGTTTTTCTTGGTGGCATGGAGATATTCGCACGCTTTCAGGCATTTCAGAATGCGGCAGGTGTTGTCGGCAGTTCTCATAGACGGGATCAGCACATTTTCTAGCGCAGACTCTTCCAGGATCAGGAGCTTGTCCTTGACGATCAGCTGGTTTGTGCCTTCCTGGAAGTTCATTTCCTTGCTGTGCCGGAGGATATTGAGTTTGCCGCTGCGAATTGCGTCATTGAGCGCAGCAATAAACTGTTCTGACACCGCATCTTCTGAAGTGCCGGAAACTGTCTGAGAATCGGATAAAACGGAGCGAATCAACATCGTGATAGGCTGACTGTCGAACTCAAGAAAACAGCCTATCATACAAGAATAAACGGTATCCAGTAATGCACCAGCTGCAATCATTTCCTTGCTTTTGCCTTGGAAATAAGAGGTGTATAGATCTATTTGTTTATGGAACTCGTCTCGAAATACACCTGGAAGTACGGTATAGCTTTTACAAATACGGGATATGATGATGTTTACGAGATAATTCAAATCATCACACATCTTTGTCTCTTCCTCCTTTGTCATAGCAGGGGCAAAATTTTCCGGCAGTGTCAGACAGATCTTTTTCTCCGGAGGAAGCAGGTATTGTGCATGGGTGGAAAAAATCGCAAGATTATGGGGCTGACAATCCATGTTGTCATTTTCTGTGAGAATGTGCTGCAGCATTTCCGTTCTTTTCTTGTCATCGTCGATAATGTTGCGGTCGCTCAGGATAACAGTTTCATCCTTTGCGTGGAGCAGTTCTGTTTTCACCGCACTCTTGTTGGAACAGAGGGTCAGGGGCTTTGTGCCTCTGTTGAAGATCTGCATGAGGAGCGTCGCAAACCGTTCCGATGCGGCATCGGGCGCAGATATGGTCAGAATACGTTCCATGCTGTATTTTTCTTCCCGGAAAAAGGAACTAAGCAGACCGCAGAGGGAAAAAACGAAGAGCATCATCTTTTTGTCCGTGTCAAAGTACTTTTCGCAGATTCCCTTTATACCGAGAGGGCGGTCTTTTGTACTGGGAAGAACTTTTTTTGTGAAATAGGGTGAGCAGTGTTTCAGCAATTTCATGTCAAAGCATTTTCTGTTGCAGTCAAATCGAATAAAGGTGCTGTTTTCACTCTGTTCAATGAAAGAAAAGCCGGCATATTCCGGAAAATATTGCGTGCTTTTTTGGGGAAAACGGTTGATGCAGTGCGCAATATAATCGTTTGCCATTGCCTTGCTTTTGCACATCCATTGAAAAGATTCAAACAGAGGCAACAGGTTCTTGCTGGCTAATTTTTCACGAGGAACGACAGCAGAATGGATGCTGTCGTCCATACTGGAATATAAGACATACAAAAGTTCTTTTCGGTATCCGTCTTTGTCAATATAGCAATGGCAAACGCTGTGAATTCTTAGCTTGCCGATTCTTTTTATTTTTCTTTTTTCGTAATCTATGCAGCTCCCGACACCCGTTATTTGATCTTCGCCATATACTCTGAGAACCTCCTGAAATGGCATTGCCCCGCTTGGCACAGCATAATTTGCGGCTAATTGCATTTTATTTGCGGCGATCAATTGTTCTGCGGTTGACATTCCGTGCATTCCGTTCATATAGGTGACCTCCTAAAAACTTTTTATTGAAATACATTTTACCTGGCACACGGCACAGGCGGTTCTGCACTTCTAAAAAGCATTATAGCACATCGGAAAATTTCAGGCAGACAAAACGCTCTTATTTTTTTGCAGGCGCTCTGGGGGAGGGTGCGGAAAATATAAAACGGACAAAAAAACACCTGGCACATGGCACAGCGAAAAATCAAATCCCGTTTGTTTTTGTACTCCTTTTCTGAAATTGCCGCCGGAAATATTCCTGTTTGGGCGAAAATCAAACTTCTCCGATGCGTTTTTGGAAAAAGGGGAACAAAAATCCTACGGACTTTTTTTCGGAGGACGCTCTTGTGCCGTGTGCCAGGTAAAAATTATGCGGGTGAGGAAATTGGGGCTGTGCCGTGTGCCACGTAAAAAAATTTTGGAAAAGGGATTTTTATAGCCCTGCCAGACAGCTGAAAAAAGAACAGATTTTTTCAATCCCTCTTTTCTTTCCCCGGGATATGTGGTATGATATAGATATCTTGTAAAACAAAAGGGGTTGTATCCGTATGACATCGATGGAAGAACTTTATCATACCATAGCAGACATATGGGATTATTATGATATGTATCGGCAGGAACACGCTGACCAATATGGCGAGGCAGAGGAAAGTCCAAGCACCATAGAACAGATCAAGCGGCATTTTTATTATGTCGAAAAGAACAAAGCCGGCGGGCTGATCCCAAGGATAAAAAATAAGATCAATCTGGATCTGGAACTCAAAGAAACAGACAGCCCGGAGGAAAAATCGGACAAGCTCTGGCTGCTGGAACAGATCTACGTTGCAGAAAAGATCGGCGTATACCGATATTCAGCGAAAAATGCCGAACTGCCGGAACGGGAGTTTTTGAGCCGATGCAAGGTTCTGGATATTATCGCAAACCCGAAAGGGATGTATATGTACGATAAATGCGGTGATTACAACAATGCCATTATGGATGCGTTTGACACAGTATACACCAATGTCCAAGCGTCTGTGAAAAATGCAGATGAAATTGAGAGGACGGTAGATGCGCTATACAGCGGTTGGTTTCATATCAATGCGTTTTTCTGTTTAGGTATTTGTACAGGCAGTGTTTTTGAGGATAAACTCTCAGAGATGAAAAAGCAAAGAGATGCTGTTGAAAAGATTGCATTCGATCCGAGTCGCATTCTTTCTACACCAAAGAATGGAAAAGGAGTAAATTCGGATACAGCAGAAACACAAGAGCCGCAAACATACTCCAATTTGAAAGAACGTTTCTTTATTATGCTGGTCACTGCGCAAAAAAGAGCAGAGATCAACGATATGCTCCTCGGCACATTTGACTATACAAAGGAAAAAGTGTTGGCTGACCGTGTGATGGATATAAGAGTTCTGAAGGAGTTTGGAAAGAACGAATTCTATAAAAAAGAGATCTCCTTTGAGGAGTTTACAGAGCTTTTGCGTTCGGGCAGCGACGAAGACAAACTGTGCTTGTGGCGAGGAATCACTTCAAAGTATGCCCCTGAGATTCCGGGAAAGGAATTCTTTCAGAGCCGGGGCGAATTTTCCAAGATCATAAAGTACATGAAAAACATAGAAGAGCCGATTACATCTTCTCAGAATGTAAAAAGAATGGTTATCCACTGGTGTTTATTATTCAAGATCGTTTATGATGGTTTGCAGTATGAGCAAAAACTGATCTCCTACAACTGGGAAGGGAAAAAGGTTTCAAAAACCATGTCGTCGATCTTCAAGAGCTATAACACGGACAGAAATGTAAAATCATTGTCTGACGATCCCCATTCCAGGCGAAAGGAAAGGGAAGACAGAAAAGAAATGCATTCTGCTGCGATCCTGTATCAGTTTACCTGGGACTGTATTGCGCAAATGCACAGTTCGCCAGAGATCACAGACTGCAAAAATGCCATCAAAAAGAAAATGCTGCTGGTGATGCAGGAAACTTTTTCCTGTAATCTTCAGACGCTGGACGATATCAGAAAAGCGAACTACACAATGCAGTTTGTTTTTTTGATGGATTGGTTTAGTGATGCGTTTTTGGATGTGTGCGAAAAGATGGTGCAGGAAAATTTTTGGAAGAACTTCAAAAATTCTGTAAATCAGGTGCTGCATCAGAAGAATCCGAGCTTAGAACCATATCGTTCTCCATTGATCGTAAACAGAAAATATGAGATTTTATACTGCAATGATTTAGTAAAAAGAAAATTATTAAGCATTGCAGCAGCACATTGTATCAATCCGAACGTGGTGCAGCAAATAGGAAAGAGGCTCGATGGCATCGGGCAAATAATTGCACCGCTTTACGATTGTATTACCGAAGAATCGGATTTGTCTAAAAGTGTGAAATATGAAAGAGAGATTGATTTTGAACCATTTCCATATATGACAGTGCCCACAAGGCTTTACCTCACCATAGACCACTTCAACAAAACCGTCACCATTGACGACTGCATCTTTGAAGAACCCTACGAGCAGGAGCTGCGGCAGTATCTGTGAGTTTTTGCCGGGGAGAAAATTTGAATCAATTGGGATTGACAGCTGCAGTGTAATAGATTATAATAAAATTATACATCGGACTGCAGTTATATTCCAACGATTTATCTGTAAATATCCGCAATTTAGTCATTGATACGGATTTCTCATACAAGGAGGCGATGCAAATGCAGAAAGAAACCAGGCGATTTGAGAGAACGGCGGCATCGGTGTGCAAGGAATATGCTATTCTGACGCTGGCAACACTGGTGATGTCCGCAGGAACCTATCTTTTCAAATTCCCAAACAACTTTTCCTTTGGCGGTGTTACCGGTCTGGCGGTGGTGCTGAGTGCTGTTTCACCGCTGTCTGCGGGGACGTATAATTTTATCATCAACATGGCACTGCTGGTGCTGGGATTTCTGTTTCTGGGGAAAGGCTTTGGCGTAAAGACGGTGTACATCAGCGTTCTGATGTCTGTGGCACTGTCTGCGGCGGAAAAGCTGTTCCCCATGTCCAAGCCGCTGACTGACCAGCCGGTTCTGGAACTGATTTTTGCCATTGCCATTCCAGGCATCAGCTCCGCAATCATGTTTAACATGGGTGCTTCCAGCGGCGGCACGGATATCGTCGCCATGATCCTGAAAAAGTATACCTCCATGAATATCGGGACCGCTTTGCTGGCGGTGGATCTGCTGATTGCTGTTTCAGCCTGCTTTGTGTTCGATATTACTACGGGTCTGTTTTCCCTGTGCGGCTTGTTCACGAAAACCATTGTCATTGATACCGCCATTGAAAACATCAACCTGTGCAAATATTTCACCATTGTCTGCAAAGACCCCACGCCGATCTGTGACTTTATCCATACAGAACTGGGACGAAGTGCGACGTTGTTTACTGCGGAGGGAACATACAGCGGACAGGAGGAATATATTGTACTGACCGTCATGAAACGAAGCCAGGCTGTGCAGCTGCGAAACTACATCAAAAAAGTACAGCCCCAGGCGTTTATGATGATTACCAACAGCAGCGAAATTATCGGAAAAGGATTCCGCAATACCATATAAAATGACCCCGCACAGAACTTGTTTTTTCGGTTTTGTGCGGGGTTGTTTTCTTTGGTGCCTTTGTTCCTCTATCTCAACCGCCTTCATCATGTCATAATTCGTGCTTTGTGTTTTTACAAAAAGGAGGAAGAGCAGGACTTTGCCTGCTCCTGCTATATGAAATCCTTACAATCGCTCTACATATTGTTTCCTGCAGAGCATTTTTACAACCATTATGATAATGTTTGTGTGGTTGTATTTTTTTACAAGCATGCCCTGCCTTTTTCAGTCCTTCCCCGCAAGTTTTCCCTCCACATACGCTGTTACCGACTTTCTCGGTATTTTCCAGACCTTTCCGATCCGAAACGCCTGAATCTCACCGCTGTTCAGGAGTGCGTACAATGTATTTTTTCCAACGCTGAGAAACTCCATGACCTCCTCAAACTTCATGATCTCATTTTCCATGTTACAGGACTCCTTTCTGCATTTTCTCGTATTTTTCTGCTTTTTTTATCTCTATGTTAGGTCGTTTGTAAAAGATTTCAAACCGCAGTGCCGTTATTTTTGCCTGTACAGCCCCGTGTTGGATTTTTCCGATTTATTCTGTTTCTTGAACACACAAGCGATCCATATATTTCGCCTGTTCCACCGGAAATCCGGCATAGACAAACACCCGGCAATCCTCCCGCAGCAGTCTCGCACGTCCCACCGCCTGTTCCAGCTGGGACGACAGCAGCCAGGTCTGCACCATCCGGAGCGTTTCGTCCTTGTAGGTGTTGAGGAAAAACGACTTGTTCTGATAGGTGATTCTCTGCGGATACATATGTACTTTTGCCAGGCTTGCCCCTGCACGCATCGCATACAGACCATACACCACCTCGTCCAGATTGGGCAGTCCCACAACAGACAGATCTTTTCCTTTCAGTGCGTTGATGCCCTCCACATTGCCAAAGTGGTAGTGCGTTTGGAATTCCTTTTCAATGTCCTTAAAGGTAATGACCACGGTATCTCTGCACAATTCCTGGAGCAGGCGCATTTTGTCATAGTTGCTCTGAAAAGCATATCGGCTGTAGCTGGAATCGGTGTGCTGAATAACTTGCCCCCTGTATTCCGCCTTCGGGCATTCGTGAAAGTCAATTGCCCGGTCAGGATAAACCTTTTGATACAGTTCATGGCAAACCGTTGC
>ERZ808270.334-NODE-334-length-28760-cov-3.455356_pt1 | contig 28760 bp, 34 predicted proteins | sample MGYA00521082_ERZ808270 | MGnify/ENA primary metagenome ERZ808270 (study PRJEB31516, sample SAMN03275594) | gut metagenome | biome: mammalia-associated habitat; material: feces | host: Papio cynocephalus | place: Kenya | collected 2012-07-27 ... | reverse complement strand
GCCAACCTGTTCGGGGCCAACCTGTCCGGGGCCGACCTGTCCGGGGCCAACCTGTTCGGGGCCAACCTGTCCAGGGCCAAAAATGTGGATAAGATGATGACGAACCTCTATACCACTTTTTATCCACTTCAGTGCCCGGAGAGCGGCGCGTATATCGGCTATAAAAAATCTCATGGGTTAATTGTAGAACTGGAAATCCCTGCTGATGCCAAGAGGTCATCGGCTACTTCCCGGAAGTGCCGGGCCAGCAAGGCGAAAGTCCTCAGCATTACCGATAAAGACGGGAATCCGGCAGGCGAACAGGTGACGAGCGACTACGACAGCAGCTTTGTGTACGTAGTCGGCGAGACTGTGGAAGTCTCCGATTTTGACGAAAATCGCTGGAATGAATGTGCCCCTGGAATCCACCACTTTATCACACGCAGAGAGGCGGTGATTTATCAATGACCCGTAAAGAGATTTTAGCCGCCGCCAAGCAGTGCGTGTGCGGCGACCGGGAGCAGGACTACGGCAGCCCGGAAAAGTCCTTTGACATGATCGCGGCCCTGTGGAAGCCGTACCTGCGGCAGAAATGTGTCAGCCCGGACAGCAACGTCTGCATCACCGGCGCTGACGTGGGGGCTATGATGTGCCTGTTTAAGCTGGCCCGGATCGCCACCGGCCACGGCAAGGCTGACAACTGGATTGATCTGGCCGGATATGCCGCCTGCGGCGGGGAGTTGGAGGGCGTATGAAACTGCTGATCGGCGGAAGCCCGTGCACCCATTGGAGCATCGCACAGACCAAGAACCGCGAGACTGAAGCCAGCGGCATCGGATGGGAGCTGTTCCTGAATTACCGCATCGCCCGCGAAAAGTACCAGCCGGACTATTTCCTATATGAGAACAACAAATCCATGTCCTCCGCCATCCGGGCGCAGATCACGGCGGAGCTGGGCGTGGAACCCGTGCTTATCAACTCCGCGCTGGTATCGGCGCAGAACCGCCAGCGGCTCTACTGGGCCGGAAAGCGTAACCCCGACGGTACATACAGCCAGGTGCCGATCGCGCTGCCGGAGGACCGGGGCATCCTGCTTCGGGATATTTTGGAGACCGGTTTCCCGCTGCGCGAGAAGGGCTATGCGCTCCAAACAGGACACGGCGCAACGGCGGAGGACGCTATTGCACGCAGGCAGCGGAACGCGTCGGCGGAGCCTGTTGCCATTAAACCGCTGTCTGAAAAAGAGATGGAGTACATGGTGCGTGAGACCAAGGACGGGCGCAATCATTTCGACTTCGATTATTTTCATGACGCCACCAAGGACAAGAGCGCCTGTGTGACGGCAAACACGCACAAGGGCGTCCCCTATAACGTGCTGGCCGAGCCGATAATCGTCAATGGAACGAAAAACGGAAAATCACGAACCGTTGACGCGCACATGGGAAAGCTCGAAAACAACCTTGTGCCGAGGATAAACAATCCGAACCCAGCAAAGCAAAAATATGACTGCATAGTCGAGCCTGCCCGTATCGGGACCATCGAGAATGACGCAAAGAACCCGGACCAAGACAGCCAACAGTACCGCGTCTATTCGCCGGACGGAAAGAGCGTGACGCTTTGCGGCAACGGCGGAGGGCTGGGAGCCAAGACGGGCCTTTATGCAACGCCGGTTGACACAGATGCAGATGGGATTTTGCATTTGGGCAGTCTATACGGCCAACATTCCCGTTGGGGCGTGTTCGCAAAGGGGGGCAAATGCCCGACCATCACAGCAAGCATGGGGATGGGCGGCGGCCATGTGCCTATGGTCCCAACGCAGACAGACGAGGAGGGACACTGCCAAAAGAACCCCACCACGGCAAAACAAATCTACGAAGTGCGAGATGGAAAAATCTCTATCGGCAACACATGGTATCCGATCAAGCTGAGAGACGGATTTTACATCATCCGCAAGCTGACCGTGACGGAGTGTAAACGCCTCCAGACCGTACCGGACACATACACCTTTCCCGTCAGCGACACCCAGGCGTATAAAATGCTGGGCAACGGCTGGACCGTGGACGTGATCGCCCACATTATGAGCCATTTTACCGGGCTGACGGAGGAGCCGGTGGAAGTGCTTTCTATGTACGACGGTATGAGCTGCGGCCATATTGCGCTGGACAAGCTGGGCGCGGCGATCACAGCCTACTATGCAACCGAGATCGACAAATACGCCGTAAAGACCACACTGCACAACTACCCGGACACCGTACAGATGGGCGACGCGTTCCAGGTGAGGGACGAGGGATGGAGCGTACATGAGTGATTTAGAACAGACGGCCATTGAGCGGCTGAAATTGGCGTCGGACATGAGCCTGCGGCTCTTCCGGAAGCCGCGTGACCATGTGGAACCTTATCCCCCGGAAGTTTATGCCGCCTACCCGGCTGGTACGGTACTGCTGCGCGGAATTGAAAGAGGGCGGCGGAAAAGGCCGGTTTATTGCAACTGGGGTTAGGTGGGCGGAAAGTGTGGCCCGGAAGAAAAACCGGGGGACATTAGAAGTACTCCACAGTGACCGTAAAAAAAGCTTGATCCTTGCCAACGACAACGACGAAGACAGGAGGCTTTTTGAAACCTGCCAGATGAAAGGCAAGCGGGTGGTTAACCCCATAGTGGACTGGAATGAGGCGGACGTGCTGGATTACGTTGCCGTAGAGAAAATCCCCATGAACCCGCTGTACTGCGAGGGATTCCGGCGAGTGGGATGTGTGGGCTGCCCTATGGCCGGAGGCAAAACACAGGCAATAGAATTTGCGCGCTATCCGAAGATCAAGGCGGCGTATATCCGGTCATTTGACCGGATGTTGGAAATGAGAAAAAAGCGTGAACTGCCCGGACAATGGCGATCCGGCGTGGACGTGTTCCACTGGTGGATGGAAGACGGTGTACTTCCGGGACAGGAAGTCTTAGACGGATTTTAGGAGGATGTATGAAAGATCAAGAGCTCGTAAAAGCGCTGCGTGAGCATGCGGAATGGCAGCGCGGCAACGAATGGGAGACACCGATCACGCTGGGCGATGACCTTGTGGAAGCCGCCGACCGGATCGCCAACCAGGACATCCACATCTTGGCCCTGCAAGCGGAGGACTTTCACCGCATCCCAGCCGCCGACGTGGCCCCAATCGAAGCGCTGGAGCGTCTGCGGGATGAACTGTACACGCAGGACCTAATCACCATGGAGGGGCTTAGAAAACTGAACACGCTGATTGGGAAATACACAACGGTATATGATGGACGGGGGTGCTGACCATGCATGAGACCATCCAGACAATCACTAACATCGCGTGCATTTGCTTCGCCGTGTACGGAATGATCGTATTTTCCCGGTGGCACAGCGTTGCGGAAAAGACCGATATTATGCTTAACGAACTTCGACAGGAACTGAAGGAGGAAAAGGACCATGAGGCTGATTGATGCGGATGCTGCCAAATGCAGAGTGGCAGATACCTATTTCGACACGCTTATTCCCGCCGTGAATCATGCATTCGATGATTCACCGACCGTTGACGCCGTACCGGTGGTGCGGTGTAAGGATTGCAAGCACCTGCGGCCAAATGTGGATGCGTATACCCAAGAGACGGTCGGCTATTGGTGCTCAGAACTTGACATCGGCAGTGTTGATGTTGACGATTTTTGCAGCCGCGGTGAACGAAAGGAGGTCACCAATGCATAAAATATCCGGAATGCAGAGGTATGCCGAGCAATTCGCCCAGGCAAAGGTGGAGGCCGCCCAGCGGCTGACCTCCCAGTACATGATCGACACCCTGCAAATGACCCTCCACCAAACGGAGGGATGGGGCTATGACCGCATCATGCGGCTGACGGAGGCATGGGTGCAGACCCAGCGGGAGTACACGCCCGCCCTCAACTCCAACGACCCAGCAGCGGACGTGATGCAGGAGCACATGGACCGGGTGATGACCCAGATCATCAGCGGCAGGCAAGACCTGAAACCATTTCCGGAGCGATACCACGAGCTGCGGAAAGTGACATACGGGAGGTGATGCCTATGTTGGATATTTCCGATACCGACCGCGCCCTGCTGAAAGCCTACGCCGCCCACAATATGAATCGTTCGCAAACCAGCAAGGCCATCTATCTGCACACCAACAGCATCCGCTACAGGTTTGATGTTATCCGCCGGAAAACCGGACTGGACCCCGGCAATTTTTACGACCTTGTAAAGCTGCTGGGAATCGCAGAAGAAAGCGGTTGACGTCCTTACGGAACTCGAAAAGGGGGAAGGGGCACTTCATCAAGGAGGCCCATCATGAAATACCGATACACGGTCCAGCAGCTTCAGCAAATGGAGCGGTGCCGCTACCTCACAGACCGGGAGCGGCGGGTGTTCAACTTGGTCTGCCGCCGGGGCTGGTCCATTGAGGACGCGGCGGCGGAACTGTACTTGTCCCGCTCCGCTGTGACCTCCTGCCTGCGCTCCATCCGGGATAAAGCGGGCATATCCCTTTCAAACAAAGAACATCTCTAAGCCATGACAAGCGGCGCTCTGTGGTACGGTAATCATAGAGCGCCGCTTGTTTTGCGCGCGGAAGCAGACGGTGCATCTTTGATGAAGGAGGCATTTCCTATGGCTGAATTTGCAAGCAAGGGCGTAGCCGGAGCCGGTCTCGGCACCGGCATTGCGGGCCTGTCTCTGGGCGTGCTGAACTCCCTGGGCGGCCTCGGCGGGATGCTGCTTGGCAATCGTGCCGTCCCCTTTGCCGCTGGCATGGCGGCAGAGGCCGGATGCAGTGAGAACCACACGGTGAACCGCTACGAGCTGTCCATGGTGCAGGAGAACGCCAAACTCCGCAGCGACATCGCCCTGCGGGACGCCAACACCTACCAGGACCAGAAAATGCTGGAAATGTACAAGTACATCGACGGCAAGCTGGACGAAGTGCAGGGTGTTCTGGCCTCTCAGGCGGTCAACAACCAGGCTACCAAGGACAGCTTCCAGCTGCTTCAGGAGCGCCTGGACTGCTGCAAGAACGAGATGTCCGGGGCCATTTCCCGGGAGCGGGACGAGCGGAAGTGCGCTGACAATACCATTGTCACCTACACCAACGCCACCTTTTACCCCAAAATGGTCGCGGACGTCACCACCGGCACCACCACAACGCCCCAGTCCACCTATAACCCCCTCCCCGTCTCCACCTGCGGCTGCGGCTGCTAAGAGGCGCAGAGGGAAGAAGAGAGGGGCATAGCGCCCCTCTCTCCCGTCATTGGAGGAACCTATGGTAACACTGGAACAGATCAAGCAGGGTGCCGCCCGCTACGTGGACGAAGAGTTCACCGGAAAACTCACCGGCTGGCAAAAGTGGGCCGTGGGAGCCGGGGCCGCGATGGCCCTGGGAAACTTGGACGCCACCCTGGCCGCCCTCCGCGCCCACCCCGCCGTCAAGGCCCTGGGGGTGTTTGACGAGGCGGGGAACGTAGACCTGGACAAGATTTACACCTGCCTGAAAACAGAGGCCGCCAAAGGCCCCGTTACAACCACGATCCCCCTCATTGGGAATGTCACCCTCAATGAAACGGATGTGGATAAACTCTATACGCTCATCAAGCAGAGTTAGGAGGCTTTTATGCAAGAGATCAAACACATAGCCGAAGAGATCCGGGAGGAACTGGACGATGCTGAAAAGTACGCCCGTGAGGCAGTCAAGCTATCCCCGGACTGCCCGGAGGACGCCAGCACCTACGCAGACCTCAGCCGCGCCGAACTGGGCCACGCCAACAAGCTCCACGAGGTGGCCGTCCGCCATATCGAAAAGGCTAAGGAAGCCGGGATCCAGCCCCCGGAGGCCATGAAGGCCGTCTGGGATTGGGAGCATGAGCGGATGCTGGACCGTGCAGCCCATGTCAAAACGCTCCTGTCCATGATGTGAAAGTCAAAAGAAACACCCCCGCCAGACGGCGAGGGTGTTTTCTCATTTGTAGGGGTTCTTGGCGTTGGTAGTGCAGATAATGTCCCACAGGTCCGCCCGGTGCTCTTTCCCGGCAAGGGCCGCGCTGGCTTCCGCCTTGCTGACGGTGCCGTTGCCGTCTGTGTCGGCGCTGGCTTTCAGGTTGAAATACGTCTCCGGGGAGATCCCCGCCTGATATGCCAGCTTCACCTTTTCATAGGCTTTCCCGCTCATTTTCTCGCTGCCGTACTTCTGATACAGCGCCAGATACTCCGCCGTGGAAACGCCGATGTCCCGCTTAGCTGTCTGCGCGTTCTCGATCCACTTGGCGCTGGGGGTGTAGTCATCGTACACATCCTGCCGGGCCGTCTCACGCGCATATTTATACACGTTCTGAATGTAATCCGCCTTTTCCGCATTGCTCATGGCCTTGTAGACCGGGAGTTTCAATGCCTCCTCCACCAGCGTTTTCCGGGTGCTGCCCATGCCTTTGGCGTACCGGGTATATTCTTCCGCCGTCAGATTGTAGGTCTTGCCGTCATTGGTGAAGGACTTCTCCGCCGCCGCAGGGTATACCCCGCTTTCTCCGGTAGCCTTTGCCAGCCGCCGCACCTCCTGGGTGGCGGGGCTGTTGTCCTGGGTCTTGAAGTAGCCGGGGGAAAGGAAACTCTGCAATACCCGCTCCGGCGTGGTGCCGTTGGACACCTCATTGCCCCACAGGTCAATGGACGGCTGAAGCTGGTTCCGCACCCCCGGCACCTTCTTGGCCGCCCCCTGCAAGAAGTAGTTCACATCGGAGGAAAGCTGCCCCGTGCCCTTTTCCACATAACTCTTCCGGGCTGTATCATCAAATACGGAGGCAATTTTACTCCCCACCGTGGGGATGTACTGTCCCGCATAGCTGCTGACCGCCTTGCTGATAAGATATGCCCCCGGATCGTCCGCATAACTCCAATAGGAAACCAGATCATTCAGGGAGGACAGCATAGAGGTCTCCCAAACAACGCTGCTGATATTCTTGATGGCATCTGCGAAAGCGTCAAATGTATTGCCGCCTTTCTCCCAGGACTTTTCAAGGGAGGCCCCGGCAAACAGCGGCATTGCTGCCGGAAGTGCCCAGTCCAGGGTGTAGGATTTGTCTCCGATCTGGATAGCGTAGTCCTGCCCGCCCATGGCCTTTTCAAAATCTTCCTCTTTGTCATCGTCCCCGGCCCGCACGTGCAGCAGCCCTTCCGCCGTCAGGTAAGCGCCCAGTGCCAAAATACCGGTGCCGGTCAACCCGGACGAAATATGGTCCACCATATCCGCAGCGCTCATGTCCCCTTTGCGCACCTGCCCTGCGTCATAGAAAATAACCTTAAGAAGCCCCACAGGGCTGTAGTCCAGGCCGGTGGTCAGGATGTTGGCCGGGGTCTTGCGGAAGGGCAGTAAAGCATCCACAAGAAAACTCTTTCCGCGTTCAATAATATTGCCGCTTGCATCGTACCGCCCCCATTTGGACAGTGCCTCGGAAAGGGCCGTGGTGTTGCGGTAGGTGGCCTTCTGGGCTTCCTGGATGGCATAGGCCCGCGCCGCCTCCACGTCTGCCGCCCGGGTCCCGGCCTCCGCCTCCGCTGCCGTAACGCCCTTGGCTTGCAGCGCCTGGGCGAAGCTGTCCACATAGGCACCCCGGTTAAAGATCACGTCCTCGTAATCCAGGGCACGGCTGTTCAGATCGCCCAGGCCCTGGATGGCCCGGGAAAGAATATCCTCCCCCTGGAACATCTTCCGTTTGCTCCGGATCTCCTGCTCAATGCCTGCCGTGGTGGCGTCGGAATACTTCCCGCTGCCCATGGCGGCGCTCTGGTCTGTGTCGTACTGGCTCCGGGCAAAGGCTTTCAGGTCCTTGTCCGCTGTGATGGATTTTGTCCGCTGGCTCTGGTTACGGATCACCGCCCGTTCAATGGCCGTGCCCACTGCGTTCTTGATCTTTCGCGCCCCCAGCTGAATGGCATTGCCCATGATGTTCCGGATGTGGGTGGTGGGGTTCGTCAGCATGGAGGTGTAGCGCCAGAAGTTGGCCTTCTCCCGGAACGTGCTGGGGATTTGGTCGGCAATGCTCTGCGTAATGGCGTCCCAGGCCGCCGTCCGTTCCGCGTCCGTCTCCGCCATCAGGTAGTTGGTGGCCAGTTCGTCGGAGAGGGTGAAGCCCGTCACCTTGTCGATGTAGTCTACCCGTGCGCTTTCCACGTCTCCGCCGCTGGTGGATGTGCTCTGCCGGGGCGCCCGGTTTTGCCGTGCCGCCCGGTCGTTCATCCGGTCCACGATCCGCCGCAGGGTCAGAAGCCGCCCCTCCGGCGTCAGCCGGTTCATCAGGTTCATGGCCTGTACCACCTGGGCGCTGTCGTGGGCTGCGTCTGCAATGGCCGCTGCCAACTCAAAGGCCGTCCGGTGGTCCCCATCGGCAATGGCGCTGTTGTAGGCGCTGATGGCCTCGGCAGTGTCCGCCTTGGTGATCCGCTGCCCCAGGCTGGACTTGGCAATAAAGCTGTTGGCAACCTCCTGCCACCCGTCCCGGCGGATCTTCGCCTGGGCCTGCTCCATAGCCCCCCGGTCTGTCGCCACGTCGTAATCGAACTGCCCGCCTGCAATGGCGTTTTCATAGATGCTTGCCATCTCCGGAGAGGTCAAGGGGCTGTTCAGGATGGTGGAAACCGTTTTCTCCACGTTCCGCCCCGTCTCCGGGTTCACTGTGGGCACCTCGGAAGGGGCCCGCCGCTGCTCTGCCTGGATGCGCTGGGCGGCATTGGGGCTCACCGGATGGAAGTCCTCGCTTTGGGCCTGCATGGCGTCAAAGTCCGTGTTCACCGCCCCCGCCACAGCGTCCCCCGGCGTGTCAAAAACATCCACATCGTCAAGGCCGTGACCCCGCACCTGCTCCCCGGCCCCCACAATGCCCTGTTTGGCGGCCAGATATTGGCTGTTTGCCCCCACCTGTTCCCCGGTCATGGTGGTGTAGCCGTTGGAAAGCATATCGTCCAGGATCAGCTCCACCCGCTTGGCGGCTGCCGCATTTTCCTGCCCGTGGTCGGCTACGATCCGCTCTGCCGCGTCGATGATGCTGTCCCGGGAAAGCCCGGTCTCGTCCATGGCCCGCCGCAGGTGCGCCGAAGTCTGGGCCTCCTGCTGAACGGCGTTGCCCTGCATGGTCCGCTCATACCGGCGGCTCATGGGCTGCTGCAAAGAAAGGTCCGCGTCCGCAATAAGGGCCTGCGCCGCCTCCTGGTAGTAGCGGTGCAGTTCCGGGTGGTCGAACTGGAAGGCGTTCACCTCCCGGCTGCCCACGCTCTCCATGCTCCGCCGGTCAATGTGCTGTTCCGGGTCGATCTGGAACACCTTCCCGGCGGCGTCCATGCCTACGGTGCCCGCTTCGTTGGCCTGCTCCACGGCGGCCTGCTGCTCTGCCGTCAGACTGCCCAGGTCGGCCCGCTTTTTGCCGAACAGGATTTCAGAGAGAATGTCCCGGTTTCCGGTGCTCGTTCTTTCTGCTTCTGTGGCGGCGCTTTGCGTGCCCTCTGCGGGTCTTGCAGGGGCGGGGGTATAATCACCCTCCTGCACGCCTGCCTGCGTTTCTGGGGCTTGCTGGGTGGTCTGCTGGGTACTTCTCCGGTTCTGCGCGGCTTCCACGCCGCTGCCCAAACCGCCCAAAGCCGCGCCCACGGCGGCGTCATACAGTGCCCCGCTCAGATCGAACTTGGCGCTTTTGTCGTAGGTGGCCCGCTGCAAAAGGGGCTGGAACACGTCCTCAATAAATTCCTCGCCGCCCTCGGATAGCATGGAGAGAGCCAGCTTTCCGGCGGCGCTGCCGTTCATCCGGGCCGTGGCATTGGAAATGGCCTTGTCCAGTACGCCCGCGCCGAATGCCTTCTTGAAAGGAGCCGCCACGTTGCTGATCTTCTCCGTGGCGACGGACAGCGCACCGCTGCCCAGACCGTAGCCCAGCTGCTGGCCGTATGTGGCCCCCGCCTGACGTGCTTCCTGGGCCGCGCTGCCCACGCCCCGCACAAACATGGAGGGCAGGGCGCTGCCGCCGGTCAGAGCGCCTAAAGCCATGTCTCCGCCCATCTGCACCCCGGCCACGCCCACGTCCACGGCAAACTGGCCAGCCTTGCCCAGGCCCTGTTTGGCCCGGGAGATGTCCTTGGACGCGCTCTGCGCCAGCTGGTCCGCCTTGCGGTATGCTTTGTCCGCCACGGCCTTGTCACTCTTTTCCACAGTCTGGGTGTAGGTCTTATGGGCGTCGATCTTCCGCTGGTTGGCGGCGATGTAGGTCTGGATCTTCTGCCGGTCTGCCGCCGTCAGGGCCTTACCGTCCGCCCATTTGCCGTTTCGGAGCATGGTGTTGTAGTCCTTGATGGCCTGAATGGCCCCCATCTGCTCCCCGGCGGCATTGTTGTTGGCGATCATGGTATTCAGCTTCCCGGCCCCCTCCGCCAGAACGCCGCCGGTATTCACGTACCCGGCCCCGGAGGACTTCGCCGCGCCGGTCACAATGTTCTTGACCCGGCTGGCCGCGTTGTTTTTGGCGCGGGTGGGGTCTGCCACAAAGCCCTGCTGCTTCCCGGCGTCCGTGGTGCTTTTCCGCCCGCCGCCGGTGGACACCCACTGCCCCTTGCTGGTGCCGGTTTTGGTGGTTGTGGCGGGGGCCTGATATACGGACGCCTGCCCCCTTCCGGATGCGATCACCTTGTCGAGACGGTCAGAAATGGAATTGGATGCCGCTTTCTTGGTAGTCTGAACCGGAGCCGTGGCCGATGTGCCCCCGCTCCGGATCACCGCGTTCAGACGATCTTCAATACTGCTCATAGTCCCTCCTGGTTACCACCCAAACAGGGTTCCGAATGTTTCTGCCCCGGCCTCGTTGATCTCTCCGGCCTGCATAGCCCGCTTGACTTCGCTGGCAAGCTCCGCGTTGTTGGCCCCACGGGTGAACATGGCCTGAAGCTTGGTCATCTCCGCGCCGTATCTGGGGCCGTATGCACCGGCTGCGGAGTTCTTGGCAATGGTGGCGTAGTTGGAGCCGGTGGCCGTCACGCCCGCGCTGTTGGTCTTAGTGGCGGTTTTGTTGCCGCCCCGATCCTTCGCCCACGCCTGATCCGCCGTCAGGCCGCCTGCCGCCTTCTTGGAGTTGCTGCCCCACTTGCCGTCAGCGGTCACGCCGTAGTATTTCTGCATTTGCTTCACCTGCTCGTTGGTGAGGCCGCCGTTGGAGTAGCTGCTCTTTCCGCTGCTCTTGCTGCCGGTCTTGGCGGCGGTCCCTGCCGTCAGCTTCCCGGTGCCGTACAGGGCGTCATAGGCCCCCTGGCCGTAATAGTAATCGAAAGCGGAGATCACGTCGTTTGTCACAATGCCAGCCTTCAAGGCGGACTGTACCTGGCTGGCCGTCAGGGTGGGTTTCGTGGTAGTCGTGGTGGAAGCGGCCGCCGCCTGCTTGGCCGCCTGGTTCTGCTGCCGCACGTATTCTTCGTACAGAGCGTTGGCCAGGTCTGCGTTTCCGGTTGCCTGTGCCTCGGCAATGGCGTTCTGATACTCCGTGTCCAGCTGGCTCCGCTGAAGGTCCAGGTCCGCCAGCTTCTGGGCCTGCTCCCGGTCAATGGCGGAGAGATTCTGCTGGTAAACGATGTCCTGGGCCAGCGCCGCCTGTCCGGTGGTGCCGGTGTTCAGGCCATTGGCCACCGCCATTTCCTGGAACGCCCCCCGGCTCCGTGCGTTCTGGTCTGCCGCGCTGTTCCGGGCGATGTCGTACACCGGGGCGATCTGCGCTCGGCTGGCATCCAGAGTGGAGGTGTTCTTCTCGTAGGCGGATTTCAGCGCCGCAAGCTCCGCCGCCACCTTCTGGGCGTACAGCTCCTTCAGATAGTTGCTGCCGTCTCCGATGTCATAGCTGGTGCCGATCTGGCTGGTGGAAAGGTTCCCGGTGGGGGTGCTGCCCGCCGCAATGTCCGTCACCCGCTGCTGGCTGCCCGCCTGGGTGCCGCCGTTGGCGGCCAGATAGTCCCTAAAAGACTGGATATTGCCGCTGGACTGTCCGGTGGGGGAGGTGTCCGTACCCATGAGGTAGCGATAGTATTCCTGCTCGGCGCTCTCCTGGTTCGTGTCCAGCCCCAGCCGCCGCCGCAGGTCATTCACCCGGGACAATGCCCCGTTGTCCGTCACGTAGCCGTTCTTGTCGATGGTGTAGCCGTACCCGGCCCGGATGGCGTTGGCCGCCTGGTTTGCCTGGTCTCCGGTGATCTCGCCCCGGTTCAGCCGCGCCCGGATGGCGGCGATCTGCGCCTTATCCGCATCGGACAGCATTTCGTTGTCCGTCCAGGCCCCGGAGCTTCCATAGCTGCCGTTCCCGGCGTTGATGTCCCGGTGGGGGGTGTAGTCCGCCACACCCTTGGTGGCCTTGTAGGCATACCCGTCGTCATCATAGAAAACGGTATAGCCGTTGGAGATGGCCGTGCGGCCTGCCAGGTCCTGACGGCGGCTCATGTCCGCCCCCACCCGGTAGGTCACGCCGCCCCGGGTATAATTTTTCTGTTCGGAATTGCTGGTGGGCATCCCGTAAAGGCCGCCCCCGTTGTTCTCCCGGGTGTATTCCACGCCGCCGTAGCTGCCCTTGTTGCTGCCGCTGGACCCGCCGGAACTGCCGCCGTAAGTCTGGCTATAGGTCTTGTCGGAGCCGATCATGTTCGGTTCCTTGCCGCCGTAGCGGTCGTTGATCTTGTTCTGCCGTTCCTGGGTCAGCCGGTTCCGTTCGGAGGCCGACAGGTCCGTCCTCTGCAATTCCTTGGAGTAATCCTTGTTCTTGTCGTAATAACCAGCCATAACCGGCCTCCTTGTCGCTTGTATTTACGCCGGGTCTGTATACCCCGGTCTGATTCCTACTGTAATCAGCCCCACTCGCCGGTTCCGCCGCATGACCTTCCCGCCGTTGGCGTCATTCCCGGTGCCGGTGTTGCCTTCCATCGTGGTCACGGTGCCGCCGTTCACGGCCAACACGATGCCCACGTGTTCCGTAATTTTTCGCTTGCCGGAGAAGTCGAAAAATACGATGTCTCCCGGCTTGTAGCCCCCGGTCACAATTTGGCGGGGGGAAAAGGTCCTATACCGGTTCACGAAGGCCGTACAACTTGCCGTTTTGTAAAGGTTAAAGCCCGCTTCCCGGAATACCCACCATACAAACGCCATGCACCAGGGGTAAGCCCTGCTGCTGACCTCCTTGCCATAATAGTCCGTATTGTATTTCACCCTATTAGAGCCGGAGGGCGTCTCAACAACGCCCTCCTGCCACTCCGCAATCTGTATGACCGCCGCCCGGGTCTTGGGCCGGATTGTGTTTATCACAGCCGCACAGCCTTTACGGGGCGTCCGCCCTCGTCAAAGGTAATGCGGTAATGCCCCTCCGGCACCCAGACCTCTTCCTCGGTGTTGGCCTTGGCGGGGTTAAACCGCATATAATCATGCAGGTGCTTCACGTCCTCTGGCTCTTTCTTGGCGGGAATGAAGCCCTCCTTCATCTCCTGTTCAGTCCAGCCCGCCACGGCGCCGTCAGCGTCCAGATGGAAATTAGCACCCGCCGCTTTCAGCTCGCGGTTGATCTCGTCCACGCTCTTGCCGTTCTTCTGGCCCTCGTTGATGATGTTTGCATACTTCAGTTCCATAATGTGTTCTCCTTTCTGAAATCCGGCTTTCAGCCGTTTTTGTCCTCGGAAACTCTCTGCGTTCCAAAGTAGAACGCAATCACGGTTGTGAAAATGGTCAGAAACTCCGTTCCGGAAATATCTCCACGCAGTGCCAGCACCGTGAATACCACCGTCAAGATGACGGTTACAATGCTTTTTACCGTCAAGAGATTCCCCAGCCGCTTTTTCAATGTCTCCATGCTTTTACCCCTTTCTGATGGGAAGCTCGTCCACTTCCGCCATCACTGTGTTTAAGTGCCCGTTGCCGCCAAGCGCCTTATACGCCCGGTGCATATCCTGCAACGTCTCCTTGTCGGAGAGCTTTACGCTCCCCTCCTGAATGTACCGGTTGCCCAAATACCGCACCCGGTCGATCATCAGCACCTTCAGCGCCTCCACAATGGCGTCCTGTCGGTCATCTTTTGCCCATTTCCGCTGCATCACCGCAAGGACAATGGCCGTGACCCCGGAACCTGTCACTGCGCTGATTACAATTTGTATTGTTTCGATTGCCCCCAGCCCCTCTCTCTTTCTAAATTCAGACTTCGCTTCGTGCAGTTACTCCGTGGCCTCCGTCCACCCATACACCCCCGGCTCCCACACGTTATTATCCACGTCGGACACCCAGTGCTTGTCGTTGTGGCTCACCTTGGCGTCCTTGGCATAGGCATCCTCGCTGCCCACCGGCTGGCTCCACTTCGGCCATTCTTCAGCGGGGTCGGAGATCGCTACCCACAGGCTGGGGCTGTCCTCCGGTGTCCACGTCTCCTGCGACGTGTGGTCTTGCAGGCACTTGTACAGCTTGCCGTTCCGTTCCCGGATATTGCCAACCTTGTAGTTCACCGGGTATGTCCACGGGGCAAACAGCTCCGTGTGCTCCCCGGCGGTCACCGGGTCAATGCTCCCGGCCTCTGCCAGCGTCACAAAGGCCACGCTTGCGGATTCATTGCTGCTCCGCACCATCTCCCCGGCGTCCACCTCGCAGACGATAGCCCCGTCCGCAAAGAGGTACGGCGTTCCCCGGTAGGCCACGCCCTCCGCGTGGTTCACGTCCGTCAGCAGGTACACGCCGGACGTGTGCACCCGGATGTAGTTCACCTGTTCGGTCAGGTAGGCTGCCCCTTGCGGGGTTGTAATCTGGTACATCAGGACACTCCTTTCAAAATCATGGTGGTTTCGTCAAATAGTGCCGTTTTCGGCAGGATCAAGGCTGGGCGTATGTATTTATAATCGGTCACATAGTCCTGCTCCTGGTAGCCGGTATCGTTGACAAACCAAACTCCGGCGCCGTAATTGTCTTGATGTGCATAGGCGCTTCGCGTCCACCACTCCACAACAGAGGCCCCGGAATATGCCGTCCGCCGGGTTCTTGCGGAAGTGCCGGTTCCGGAGATGAAATAGGAAAGTTTCGCCCCATCCACAGGCATATAGGCGCTGTTGCTGTTCGTCCATCCCACTTCATAGACACCAAGTAAAAACGCCTTGGTGCTTAGCCCGTTGGCCCCGCTATTGACTGCGGTGGATTCTCTGCTGATGCAATACGGGATCTTCACCTGTTTCACAGTCGCCTGCTCCACGTTTCCCAACGTGTTGAAGAAGTCTCCGTTCAGCCATGTGTTGATTCTGCTGTCCGGATATTTGCTTTCATTCGAGGTTGAGGCCGCCCAATTACCGTTTGTAACAGTTTCTTTTCTTAGAATCCACGTCCCATCGCAGGAATCGTCATACAGCGAACTCCCGCCCGGTTTCCCCTGATTCACCACCAGATACTCCACGGCGGATCCGGATTCCATCAGCTTCACCGTGGAACCCACGGACAGGGTAGACGCGGCAATCCCGTGAACCGGCTCCGTCAGCAGCGGCACAATGCCGCTCATAATCACCTTGCCCATCAGTCCACCTCACTTCCTGTGAACGTTCCCGTCCCGGCGTTGGCGAAAAACGCCTTGCTCACGGTATCGTACAGGCCCACCGCGCCGGAAGGATCGATGCAGGGAACATAGTCCCGGACGAGGGTGCCGTTGTCATAGATCTGGCAGGAATACAGCTTTGCCGAAATCATCCCGGCAGCAGTCTCGTTGTCGTTGTCGGCCAGCAGAAACAGGTTGTGCGTTGAGGTAAATGCAGACGCACTGACAGCCACACTGTCCGCATTTAACGCACAGGCAGAGTTGTCAAAGACTGCTGTATACCTCGACGACCACCCAACGGTTGACGGGAAATCCGTTTGCTTGCTGCCGAAGTCCGACCGCCAGACCGCCGGGGATTTGTGTCCGGTAAAACCCAAAACAAACTGGTCTGAGGAGCTGTAGCTTGTACGGGAACCGAAAATAACCAAGTGGCTTGCGGGCTGGGTTGTCACCTGAAAATCCGCAGTCACCTTGGTGGTGTTCTTGGGCTTGAATCCCGTATCCACATACTGCGTCCCCGTGCTCTGGATATACTGCAATTTCGTATACCCGGCGGGCAGTCCCTTCCCCGGGGCCGTGTGTACGCTGCCCTTCCGCAGAAATAAGCAATGTCCCATCACGCCGCCCCCCTTAAAAGCAGAATGCAAATGCCACGCCATGCTTTACGGTAGCCCCATTGCTGGCATAGTCCCCGTTGCTGCCGACATAACAGTAATATGAGGAATGGGTACCACGCGGAGAGCGCTCCCACCAGCCGTCCGCGCTGCCGTTTCGGGTCTTCACCTTGCTGTTGCCCGCCTTATAGTAGTCGTACTGCGTGCCCTCACCGCTCTCGGAATAGCTGACGCTGCCGAAAATCTCGATCTCGCTCAGCAGGAACAGCTTGTCCGCTGTGGTGCTGATCGTGGTGCTCTGGCTGCCCGCCGAGGTCAGCTTGTTTACCTCCCGGATGCCGTTCTGTACCTCCGTCGGCATCAGCGCCAGAATAGCAGGCAGGTGTGTGCTTCGCATGGCGCAGCTCGTCCAGCCGCCTTTGTTGGTACTTTGAGAGTTCATGGAGTAGGTCGTTGCGTAGCAGTCGTGCATCTGAAATGTCAGCGGAGCCGTGCCGGAACCGTCTGAGTAGGTGTCGTGGTTCTTGCCGATGATGTCAATGGGATAACTTGTGCCATTGATGTCCATGTTCTTTTGGCTTCCCACCACCCATGTTTCCGGAACCTCATTATTTTGACAGGCTTCGATGACCTCCGCCCACGTCGCACTCGCGAAGTCGATCGGGGGCTTCGTCGGCACCGCCATGCCGGGGTTGCCCCCGGCCACGATTGCAAAGCCCATCAGCTCACCTCCACCACGATGGGAATGGACACCGTGTTGGCGTCCCCGAAGATGGTGAACTTGATACCCCCCGCCACCGTCTCGGCGTAGCCGTTGGTGATGTACGTCAGGTACTGGTTCTCCGCCTCCACAAAGGCGGCGTAGTCGTCGCTGGTGCCGCTGCCGGTGTAGGCGTGGTCTACCTTGGCCGTCTGGCTGGCCGTCACGCCCGCAATCGCCACCGTCTGGGTCTTTACCCCCGTGTCGCTGTCCTCTGTCCAGGTAATGCCGATGGTGGCCGTGTAGGTTTTCACGCTGCTGATCTCCGGCAGCTGGGAGGTGGGAACTTTACCGTCCGTATCCAGGGACGCCACGCCCCCCGCCGTGCCCTTGGCCGTGGACGCAATGGCGCCAATGGCCGCCGGGGTGATGGGGTCTGCCCCGTCCTCCCCGTGCTGGCTGGCATGGGTCCCCGCCGCCTTGTCGTTCCATGCGGTTTTCTGGGCGGCCGTCACATGGATGTCGCTGTCGGCGATGTGTCCCGGCACATCTTTCAGCGCCGTGTTGAACGCCGCCTCCGTGCCGGAATACCCGGCTTCCACGGCGGTCTGGTACGCGCTTTTGCCGTCCGCGCCGCTGACACCTGCCGGGCCTTGCGGCCCCTCCGGGCCGACGGCTCCCTGCACACCCTGAATCCCCTGAACGCCCTGTTCTCCTTGGGGGCCTTGTGCGCCGGTATCACCTTTCGGCCCCTGTGCGCCCTGTGCGCCTGCCGGGCCTTGGGGGCCAGCGGGGCCTTGCAGCTTGCCTACGCTTGTCCAGTCGTTGGCGGTCTCGGACCAGATGTAGCACTCGCCGTCCTCCTCCACCATATACATGTTGTCGTTGCCGGTGGGGTAGGCATTCCGCAGTGCCGCCAGGGTGGCATAGATATCTTCAATGTAAAGGCTCTTGCCGTCCTGACCTGCCGCACCAGCGGGGCCTTGCGCACCGGTGGGGCCCTGTGCCCCCGTGGGACCTTGGGGGCCGATGGGGCCCTGAATACCCTGTTCTCCCTGGTCTCCCTTGGGACCCTGAACGCCCTGTACACCCTGGATGCCCTGGGGGCCTCGTGCGCCCTGGGCACCCTGTGCCCCCTGAACGCCCTGGGGTCCTTGGGGTCCCCGCACGTTCACGCTCTGTGGCGGGGTGGTCACGTTTTGAAGGAAGAAGGACATTACGCCGTTGGCGTCCACGCTGGGGACAATGGTGGGGCCAACCGGCCCCTGAGCCCCGGTAGCGCCGGTAGCGCCGGTCGCGCCCGTGTCGCCTTTCTCTCCCTTGTCGCCCTTCACGCCGGTCACAACGGTCACGCCATTCTGGTCCGTCACCGTGCCGTTGGTGAACTGCATCCGGCTCCGCTGCGGGACTTGGTTCCCATCGGCGTCCAGGATCAAGTGACCGGAAGAACCGGTTGCCTGCCAGGTCTTGCCGTCTGCACTGACTTCCAGCACCTTGTCGTTGTTCAATCGGATGTACTTAAACCCGGCGCTGTTTTCCGGCAGCAAGGCCGCCTGCTCTACGCCCAGGTTTTCCAGGGCCGGAAGCAGCGTTTCGTTGAGATAGCTTTGAAGCGCCTTGCCGCCCTCGTCGAACTTGTCTTTCAGCTGGGCGGAGGTCATGCCGCCTACGTCGTTGGGCTCGTCGTCCAGCGCCGCAATAATGCCCATATTCTTGGTGAATTGCTCAATAGCCATGCTTTAGCCCTCCGTTCTCGGCACTTCGCCGGTCTCGTTGATCTTCCGCTGCAGCGGGCCGTACCCGGCTCCGCCTCGGATGGGCACGGTCTCATCCCCCTCTGCGGGGCCAGCCGCTTCCGGTGCGCCCGCCCCGCCAGCCATCGCCATTTCCTGCTGCTGGAGGGCTTGAATCAGAGCTTCCTTGTCCGTGATCTGTCCGGCAGGCAGCCGTTTCAGGTATTCCACCGTGGAGATCTTGCCCTGCATCAGAAGGTTGTCCAGGGTCTGCATGGCCGCGATCTCGCTCCAATAGGAGGCGGCACCCGCGTCCAGGCCGATGGTGAAGGGGATTTCTTTCAGAATGGAGAAATCGAAGGGGACTACCACTTTGCTGCTGTCGTAGGGATTGGCAATCTCCACGTACCGTTCGCCGTAATATTCGCCCATGAACTCCATGTAGATGCGGCCCAGGTCCTCAATGCTCTGCAAAAGACTCTGCTTTGTCAGTTCCATGGGGGTGGCCGCCGCCCGCTGCAGGGCGATGATGGCGCTGGTGTTGTCTGGGCGGGTATCACCCAAGGCTACGTCGGAAGCCCCTAAGAACTTCTGCGTGTAGCTGATGGCAATGTCGATAAACTGGCTGATCTGGGGAGAAATGCTGGCGGGGTCAATGATCTTCGCCACGCCCTCCACACTGCCGTTTACCGGGATGGCCCCGCCGATCTTATTCGTCCACTTGGCAACCTTGGTGGAATCGAACACAACCTTGGGGTAAGCCAGGGTCATCAGCGAGATCATAGACATGGCAAACAACTTATTCACGAAAATCTGGTTGGGCAGCAGGCCCGTGATCATGGCCTGTCCGTGGTAGCAGTCCTGCACATAGTCCCAGTTCATCCACGTCACCGGGTACAGCTTGATCCCCAGGTCGATGTCCTCCCGGATCTCTGCCTGCCGGGTGCACTCGTAGGCGTGAACGGTGCCGGTGTCATCGTCCTTCCACAGCCGCAGCAGCACTGTTACCTTGTTGCCGCTGCCGCTCATGGTGTCCATATAGTTGCTGCCGCCGTCCTTGGTGTCCGGCTGGATGTTTTCAGGGTCATTCCCGTACCGCTTGGCCCGCTTCCGGGCCTCACTCAGCAGCATCCGCCGCTCCAGAATGATGTATGGCTGGCTCTGAACATCCCGGTTGTTGGGGTTGCCGAAAAGAACCTGGGTATTCATCAGGACTTCCGTCCGGATGGCTCCCTTGCTGGGCTGCCCCGTCTCGGCTGTATCGTCCCAGTAGGTATACATACAGCCGTCCCCGTCCACAGCGGCGTTCCGGGTAAACTCCCGGATCCGCCCGCCGATGCTGTTGTGCTCAAAAATGGCGGCGAACTGGTCGTTGAGAATGTCTGCCACCAGTTCCAGGGTCTGGGTGTTCCGTTCCCCACTGGAAGACATGGCCCGCGCCCACAGCTTCAGGTTATCCGTGGAGATGTTGGCGACGGAAAACAGCACCACCCGCTTCAAAAAGTTGAATACCGGGGTCGGCAGGCCGTTGCTCTGCACGCCCTCCCACTGCTTCCCGATGAAGAAGTTTTCGTTGGTCTCCACGCAGTCGTAGAGATCGATGCCGCTGTTGAAGCTGATCCCGGCGTTATATTCCTTGCTGACCCGCTCCGGGGTCATGGTCTGATTGCTCATGGGTTCACCCCCTTTATTTCACGTTTCCTGTGTAGCGAAGCTGCACGTCGGTTTCCAGCACCGTTGCCGTGGAGGATGCCGATTTGCTCTTGAATACCAGCTTGTAGAAGGTGGCCTTTTTCACCTTCATCTTCACCCGCCGCACCTGGGGCTTTCGGTTCGTTCCGAAGGACCAGTGGGCAAAGTCCGCATGGGCAAAGGTGGCAAGGCCGGAGGACACGATCTTTTCCGGGTAATCGCTCCGGCGGTTGGTCTCCACCGTCACGTGTACGCGGGCGTTGCTCTCCGGCTGGATGGCTACAAAGATCAAGGGGCTGTATTTCAGCACCCAGTCTCTGTCAAAATCCATGGAGCCGGTGGCAGCATAGGCGTTGATTTCCTCGCCGTCATCGTTTCGATACTGCCGGGAGAGATGGACCACGCCGCCGTCAGGCCGGAATCCGTAGGTTTCCAGCCCCACTTCCACCATGCCCCGGAAATTCATGCCAGTGTAGAGATACCAGGCATCCGCGCCGTAGTTCAGGATCAGTGCCTTGTCCCCGTAAAGCCACCAGTATTCCTGGGCCGTTTTGCGGTTGAACACCCGGGTCTCTGCCATATCAAAGCCTTGCAGCGTTACTTCTACCCGGTCGCTGATCCGCTCGGCGTTCCGCTCGTCAAAGGTGATATTGCCGCTGGTGGACACGCTCCGCCACCGGTAGACTGCCTGGTCATCCAGGGTCAGCGGGTTGTTTTCCAGAATGTCCACCTGGCCCGGGGCCTTGTTTCCGAACTGCCGGTTGACGGGGGTCACATAAAAGGCCGCCGTGGTGGTGTCCGTGGCCGTTACCAGCGTGGAATAACTCATGGAGTAGGTGGCGTCCTGCTTGAATACCACCAGCCGCGCATAGTGGCGGATCATGCCGGTAATGGGTGTGTTGGCCGCGCCCACTTCCGCCTCGTAGAGGTCCGGGAAGTATTCTGCCGTAGGCTTACCGGTCCCGGCGTCAATGCCGGAATAGATGGTCTTGTTGGTGCCGTCTCCGTAGAGGAAAACGCGGCTGTCCGTCTGCCCGTTGTAAAGCTCGGAAAATCGCATCCCCGTCACCTGGGCCCGCTCACCCTCTCCGCTGCGGTATACCAGTTCCAGGGTGTTGGTGCCTGCCACCGGGGCGGTGGAAAGAGTAAAGGTCCGTGCGCTCAGATCCGCTGTGTAGGTCTGCGCCGTGTCTCCGATCTTCACGGAAATGATCTCGTCTACCGTCTTTTCCGGGATGTGGAAAACCTTGGCCGTCCCGTCCGGAGAATAGAGGACCTTTCTCTTGCCCGTCAGGCGGTTCACGCTTTCCAGCAGATACCCGCCGCCCTCCGGCGTCGTGGCGTTCATCACCGTCGGAATGTAGCCCTCCACGGTCTGAAAGGCGCTCTCCGCTCCGCCGTCCCAACTCATGTACTCGTGGCCATTCAGCAGGTATACCTTGTTGGAAAAGCCGAAGAAAGAGGTCTGGTCCTGGGTGCATTGGCCCACCACCTTTGCCGTGACCGTCGTCAGGTTAATGGAGAAGATCAGCCCGCCAAAGGCAGCAAGCGTCCGCTGCTTGCCGTCTACCACACCTTCCCAGGCTCCGGAAAAAACCGGTGCCTCCACGGGGGCCGTGTGCCCCTCTTCGGCGCACCAGGTGTCCCACGCCGTTTTCAGGTTCAGCAGGGTCTTGGTGCCGGGGCGCAGCTGCAAATGCTTCTCCCGGGTCACCCGGAAGTTCCGCAGTACGCTCATTTCGCCGTTTTTAATTTTGGTATCGCCGTCCGGATTCTCGTTCAGGCCCAGAAACTGGCGGATCTTCAAAATCTGAATGTCATTGCTGGCGGTGATCTGCGCCATGCCCCAGGCCCCCTTTAACCGTAAGATAGATAGTCGGCAGTCATTTCGCCGCCGGTCATAGCCTCGTCGTAGTCCTCGCCCTCGTCGAAGTCATCCACGATCTTTTCTTCAATCTTCTGGGCACCCAGAACGCGGGTCACGCAGAAATAACGGGCCGCATCGCAGATATGTGTGATCTCGTGGGGCTCCGTGGCGCAGTCCGAGGGATTTTTCTCGTCGTGCTGAATGGCGGGCAGGTTCCGGATCAGGCCCACGCAGTTTTCCGTCACCAGCAGGCCGGGGCGGTCCTGGTCGCTCTTCATGGGCTTCAGCAGTTCCTTGACTGCCATCCAGCCCTGAACGCGGTTGTTGCTGGCCTTCAGCAATCCCAGCCCGTTTTGGGTGAAGATCTCTGCCATGCTCCGCCCGCTGTCCTTCTGCCGGTTCCACATATCCGGCGGGGCAATGGTGAACTCGATGTGTTCCTCCGGCGGCGTCAATGCGTTCGCCAGCTTGGCCGCCTCGCTGACGATCAAGCCGCTCTGCTGCACCTCCCGGTACACGTAGGCCCGTCCCTCAAAGTCCACCGCCACCCACAGGCAGGCAAACATATCCAGGCCGTAGTCAAATGCCCGGTACTTCTTCCATTCCCGGGGCACCCGTACAAAGGGTGCGATCACGTGGGTCTCCTTCCGGAACTCCGGAAAGAAGGTGCCTGCCATGGCGTTCCAGTCGCCGTAGCGCCATGCCCGCCGCACGTCCTCCGGCAGCAGGTCCAGCATCTGTTTGTACTCCGGGGACGCTTCCAGCAGCTGGGGATTGTCGTCCACCGTAGCCGGAATGAAGGTGTAATCCTTGGCTTTTTCCCCGTCCCGGTATTCCCGGTCCACAAACAGCCGCTTTACCCACAGGTGTCCGATGCCGCCGGGGTTGCAGGTGAGATACATCCGCCGGGGGAATTTCGTGGAGCCGCGCAAACACGCGCCCAGGGTCCGGAACTGGGCCTCTGTGAACTGGGTGGCCTCTTCCATGAAGATCCAGTCATATTCCAGGCCCTGGTATTCCTGATCGTCTCCGGCTCCGTAGTGACCGAATTTGATCACGCTGCCGTTGCAGAAGAACATCATGCGCATACTGCCGTTGTAGCTGCCCACCTCCGGCGGGATCAGCTTTTGCATGGGCAGGATGATGTTCTGCTCCAACTCCGGGTACTCCCGGCGCACAATCAATATCTTGATGCCGGGGTAGGTGAGGGCCCCGCCCGCCGCCTTCCGCAGCAGAACGTGGGTCTTGCCGCCGCCTCTGGCGCCGCCGTAAGCTGTGTACCGGCTCCGGGACTGGCAGAACTGCTTCTGCTTGGGGTTCAGCGTCCCCAAATCCACCTGCACGGTTCCCCCGGCTGTCTGCTTGTAACGTGGCATAATTGCTCCTTATCTGGTGGCCGGTCCGGGTTCATGCGCCCGTCCCGGCCATATAGGGAAAGGGGCCGCAGCCCCTTTCCATGCGGCATTATTCGTAAGCCTTGCTGCCCTCGATGCCCACGCAGCCGTCCTTGGTGCCGATGGCCCGCATGGTCTGGCCTTCGGTCAGGGTCACAGCGGCGGTGTAGATCTGGGCGGTGTCGGAATACCGGGGGTTGGTGCCGTCGGTGGTGTACTTGAACACCACGCCGGATGCAGCGGCGATGCTGACGGCGTGAGACGTGATAGACATCACGGGTGCCGCCAGAATGGCGGCATTGCCGCACACGGCAACACCGTCGCCCTTCGCGCCCAGCACAAAGCTGTCGTAGTAGGTCACGCCCTGCACCACGGGGCCGGAATAGCCCTTCACCTTGGGCAGGATGTCATACTGTGCCAGTTTCACGGGATCCACGGTGCTGCCCTTCCACTTGATGAAGAAGTACACACCGTTGGGCATATAGCGGTCGGGGATGTTCTTCACCCGGCAGCCGTCGAACTGGCCCACTACGCCGCGGGTCAGGGTCTCCTTGGCAAGGCTCTCGGTGCCCAGCCAGGAGGGATCCTGCTTCAGCAGCTTGTAGTAGCTGGTGGCGATGTACAGGGTCCGGTTCTCCATGGGCACCAGGGCGTTGGTCATATCGGCGTTCAGGTCGATGATCATGCCGCCGATGGTGCTCTTGGTGGGGGCGGTGGTCTCCTGGCGCTGAATATTGGCGCCCATGACCCACTTCTTGATGCGGTGGCGGTCCATGTTGGGCGTGGTCCGCTGCTCCAGCTGACGACGCAGGGCGCGGGAAGCGGACTTCTCGATGGCCTGGTCCGTCTGGTCCACCGCGTCAATGGTGAAGGAGAAGGCGGGCTTCTGCTCACAGGTCATCTCCTGCTGGGTGTCGCCCAGGTCGTAGGTGGTGCCGAACCGGTTATCGCCGGTGTTGGTGTACTCGGTCTCGGGCACGGTGTCCACGCTGCCAACCACAATGGTCTTGCTGTTGGGGTCGGTCCAGGTGTATGCCTTACCGGCGTCATCGTCGGTGATAGAAGGCTTAGAGAAAGCCTCCGCGATCTTGGTTGCGTATTTAACGGCGTAATTGATAACCATGGTTTAAAACCTCTCTTTCGTCGGTCTCCCCGGCGATGCAAAGGCTTAGTCCCCCCAGCCCTCCAGAAACGGGTCCTTAGACTTCAGCCCATCCCCGGCGCTTTTCATGCTGCCGGTGGACCGGGCCGCGTTCTTCTGGTTCTGCTGTACGGAAGCTGTTTCCCGCTTGGCGGTGGCTGCGTCCTGCCGTGCCTGCTGCACGGCGTACCGGGCATAAGCCGCTACCAGCGAGGAACCACCCCGCACCGCTTCCCATACCTGGGGCGGGATACTGTTGGGGTCCTTTGCTGCTTCGGGAAATGTTTTCTGAAACTCTGTAATATCCGCCTGACGGCGGCTTTCTGCCGCAGCGGCGGCCTGCTGGGCCTGCATCTGGGCCGCTGCCTGCTCCTCCCGCTCGGCTTCTGCGGCGGCCACAATGGCCTCCCGGTCCTCCAGCTCCACGGAGCGCCGCGCGTCCGCTTCGCTGAAGCCCTCGGCCTGCTTGGCCTGGGCCCGCAGATTGGCAATGTAGTCCTTGGTGTTCATACCCTGCCTGTTGGCAAAGGCACTCAGCATATCCATGACAGGCCGAAACTCGTCGTACTGGGCACGAACGCGGTCATAGTCCAGGCCCTTCTGGGCCAAAGCAACCATGTCCGCCTCATTTACCCGCCGCACCTCGTCCATGTGCCGCAGTTCCCACGTCTGGGGCCGTGCGTCCACGGTCTCCGTGTGTCCCTGCGGGGGCTGTGCGCCCGTCTCCTCCTCTGCGGGAGGTTCGGTGCCGTCCTCTGGCGTCTCTGCGCTCTCTTCGGCACCCTCGGCAGGCGGTTCCTCGCCGCCGTCCATCAGCTCCGCGTCCGTTTCCGGCTGGTCTGCCGTCACTTCCGCTTCGCCGTCCCAGCCATCCAGAAAGGCGTCCGTGGTCTCGGGCTCCTGTTCAGGGGTCAGGTTCATGTTTTCGTCCATATTGGCCTCTTTCCCCGGCCTGGTCTGGCCGGATGTGCATATTTCCAAAGCCTGGTCTGGCTTTGTGGATAAACAAAAAACGAGACCACAAGAAACGGCTTTCACCGTTCTCATGGCCTCGTTGGGCTCTCGTTTTATTCAGTTCTTCAGGGGGAAGGGCTCGTCCATGTCCAGTTCCCGCCCGTCAAAAATGGTCGGATAATGGCTGATTTTGCACTTCCGGCAGTAGATCGGCGTGTTATAGATCACGCTGTCCGGCAAAATGTGCTGTAATGCTTTGCCGCAGATGGGGCAGCGGTAAACCCATTCACCAGCTACAGCCATGCCCCAAACTCCCCGTACTCAATGCCGCCGTAAAGGTTTTCCACATCGCTGATCGCGCTGGGCAAACTCTGGCGGCACAATTCCAGCTGCTCCAAAAACGTCTGCCACAGGAAGTTGGCCCGGCTGGGGTCCTCTTCCAGAAGCAGCAGACCCGCCAATCCGTAGGGAAGTGCCCCGGTGCAGATCCGCTCGTCCAGCGCCACCTCGTCAGTCATATCGGAAACCTTGGGGCAGATGGGCCGCTTGCCGCCCGCCGCCTCCAATGCCTCCCGGTAGTTGTCGCTGTAGGGGAAAGCCCGGTCTAAAACGCTGTTCAGCAGGGAAACGGTCCGCAGCTTGTATTCCTTGGTGTCCGCTGTGTCCGTAGAACCGGTGGATTCGTTCTGAGAATCCATCAGGTGAATGGCAATGTCGAAAATCTCCTGAACCGTTACCGCCATGATTCGCCCTCCAAGCCCTTGCGGCTGGCTTTCATGGTTTCCAGGGAATAGGTCATCAGGTTATCAATGCCCTGTTCCATGCTTTTCTGCAGGTCCGTGGGCTCCTCCGGCTCTTCCGCCGCCTTTTCAAGCTCTTTGACGGGGGAGGGGGCATCCAGCCGCCGCAGCTGCCGCAGAATCAGCGCCGCGCACACCATGGCGGCAAGACTGGCAGCGCCGCAAATCAGGGAAAGAACAAGGATCAATCCGTTCATGCTGCCCGCCTCCTCACTTGAAGTCGCTGGGATCCACGCCGTCCCCAAAGGTCACGTTCACGCTGATGTCAGAGCGGGTTTCCTGCTTGTCCTGATAGCCGCCCAACCGCTTCTGCTTGTTCAGGAAAATGCCCCGGGTCACCATGCCCTTTTCCTGGTAGATGGGGCTGGTGTCGATCTGCTCCTGTATGCGCTGGTAAGCCAGCCGCACGTAGTAGCTGAACACGCACCGGGGGTCCTCAATCTCCTCATTCCCGGCTTCAAAGGCTTCCACCTGGGCTTCCACAACCTCGCCCTCGCGGCCGTCGTTGTAGTCGTAATACCCCTGAAGCCGTTGAACCGTCCAGCGCAGTGCATTGGCAAGGCCCGCTTCGCTGTATGCCAGTCCTTCCGCGTCCTGCTGGTCAAAATACGCTTCGGAATCCTTCAGGAACGCCTTGATCCGCTCGATCGTCTGCCGCTTGTGGGCCTGGGCGGCCTTCTTGTTCATGTTTTCTATGTGCGCCTTGCGCTCCGCCGCGCTGGGGTTCTTCTTCTGGTAGGCCATGCCCCGGCCCCCTTTCGCAAAAATTCTGGCGCAGAACGGAGGGCACGATCCCCACCCCTTCCGGGGCGAAACGGTTTAGCAAACCGCCGCCGGTCCCACCGGCTTCATTCTGCATGAAGCGCAGGTATTATAACCGCCCACGCTGCGGTCGCCCGTCTTTCCGGGCTGTCAGCAATCACAAATCAGGAGGTACAAAACACGATGTCTGGCGTGCCCGGCGCCAGTGGCGGCCCCAGCCGGAATCGAACCGGCGGTTCTATGATCTGCCAGAACCCGTCTGCCTTGTGGGACCATGGTCCCGGTGGGCTGTTCGCACCCACCGGGTAGGGAGAGAAAGGATGATGAATGGATTTCCGGTCTGAACAGGAGGTGGGCGGAATCTGCTCCGCCACCATCATTCAAGCATATTTCGCAAAGTCAATTCAACGGGTTTCAGATATTTTCGCATTTATGACGGAAAATGCCCCCCGCCACTTTTTCCGCCACCCCCCAGGGGAACCCTCTCCCGGCCTCGCTGTCATGCCGCCAGTGTATAGCGACTTATGTCCTGGAATGGGGGGAGGGGATGTGTGGAATATTCCCTATACCTCGCCCGCGAGACACCCCCTGTTTTTCCGCTACCCCCTGGTATACCCCCTCCCTCCCTGGTAGTAGGGGACCCCCAGCAGCAGAGACTACAGCCCCAGCCCTGGCGGTACTGAATCGCCCCAGCGCCCAGGCAGGCCGCACATGGCGAATAGGGGAATACACAGTTTTGACACAGAAAACCGTGAAACCCTTGCGCCCCAACGCCTCGCAGTTAATGCCGCCTTAAATATGCCCGGAAATGGTAATTGCCGCAGCCGCCCGCCCATGATTGCAATAGCTTCCCCGTCTCGCGTTTTTTATTCTCCTCGACTCCTCTTTCCGCTATTCTCCCAGTAGAGTATATATAGCTTAACTACACACTCAGAGAAATAATATTATATCTTTAAGCAGCAGCTGCAGCTAATATATATTTATCTCTCTGGGTAGGGGGAATACGCTCCCCCATTACCCACATACCTATTCCCCCCTATAGTCCCCCCCTTCCCTCTCTCCCTCTGCCCCCCTCACGCCACACGCGGACAAAAGAAAAGCGCCGGGGGCTGGTGTGCTCCTCGGCGCGTATGCTGGGGCGTATTACAATTTGTCGCGGATCGCCTCAATGATCCAGGCGTTGACGCTCTGGCCTGCCGCAGCTGCTGCCGCTCTGATCTGGTCCAGCGTGCCCCCGTCGGCCCCGTCCTTGCGTATCCTCACATAGATCTTGTCATAGGTCTTTGCCTCATATCGGCCACGGCTGGCGGCGTTCTGCCGGTTCCGCCGGGCCTTAGCTTCCGCGCTCAATCCCTTGTATTCCAATGCTTTCACCCTCCTCTCATGGTATTATATATAATACAATATATGGCCTAACGGCGTCATTATGCAAAATTCACAAATGGCGGCGTTAGGTTTTGTGACATTCTACAAACCTGCAATTTGCCTATTGGCATTGCCTAACGGTGGCGTTATGATTGGGCCATCAAAAGCAATCACGACAACACGACAGGCCA
>ERZ808270.333-NODE-333-length-28763-cov-7.455413_pt1 | contig 28763 bp, 30 predicted proteins | sample MGYA00521082_ERZ808270 | MGnify/ENA primary metagenome ERZ808270 (study PRJEB31516, sample SAMN03275594) | gut metagenome | biome: mammalia-associated habitat; material: feces | host: Papio cynocephalus | place: Kenya | collected 2012-07-27 ... | reverse complement strand
GCATTTATAAGCCATGGAACGTTTTTGTTGATAAATATAGTGAATTCGACGACCCCTTAGATATTGAAGAAGAAAACGATGCCTTGAATGATTTTGTCGATTTCACGATAAAAGAATACGCAAAGAACGAAAAAAGATTTATTAAAGAAAATGGAATGAATATGTCTGACTATAAAGAAAAACCCAAAAGAAGACCTCGTCAGCGCGATTTTTTGACATTTGACGCATAATCCCTCATTCTGTAAACGCTTTTAGCAATAGCGCGCAATTAAGCGCAATTAAAAAACATTCGATAAATAGCCAACTTTTTATTTTGGTATGCCTGATTTTGCAATAGAGCGCAATTAAAAACAAATTTCTTTAGCGAGAGTAATCTTCCTAAAAGAGAAAATATGCCTAGGATGGATGTGACGCTATTAATGGTGGCTCCGCTTTTCTTCGCTCAATTTCAAACGAAAGAACAAGGATATCAAAAACCTGCCTTTTAAGACGCGGATTCATTGTTCTAGACGGAGAGATCCCACTAGTCGATGGGGGAGTTTCTTCCTCATTTTTAGATTGCAACCCTTAAGGGTTTTTCGTATTATATTCCGCGTAATCTCTCTGTGCGGCTTAGACCGTACGGCGAAAGGAGTAAAGAATATGAAGAAAGACATTCATCCAGAGTATCATGAGTGCACCGTCACCTGCGTCAGCTGTGGTGCAACATTCAAGACCGGATCCACTTTGAAAGAAATCAAAGTCGATACCTGCTCTAACTGCCACCCATTCTACACTGGTAAGCAACGTTTCGTCGCTGCTGATGGCCGCGTTGACAAGTTCAATAAGAAACTTCAAAAAGCGCAACAAGCCAAAACCGAAACCAAATAACAAGTTATCGTTAATCATGATAAAATTAAGCCGCGTTAATCGCGGCTTTCTTTTTGGAGCGTATTATGAGCAAGAAATTTTACATCACAACCCCTATTTATTACCCAAGCGCCCGCCCTCATTTGGGACACGCTTATTGCACGACCATTTGCGATATCATCGCTAGGGGAAAAAGAATGCGTGGCTTTGACACGTATTTCCTTACTGGCTTAGATGAACACGGCGAAAAGATTCAAAAGAACGCCGAGGCAGCAGGAATCACGCCACAACAGTTCGTGGATAACGTTGCTAAAACTTTCACTAACCTTTGGTCATTGCTCCATATCTCCAACGATGATTTCATTAGGACAACAGAACCTCGTCACTATTTGACGGTACAAAAAATCTTCCAAAAGATGCAAAAAGATAACGATGTCTATCTTTCTAGCTATAGTGGTTGGTATTGCGTCCATGAAGAGACCTATTGGACCGAAACTCAAGTCGGGGAGAATCACATTTGCCCTGAATGTGGTCGCCCAGTTGAGAAAAAAGAAGAACCAGCTTATTTCTTTAAATGTTCAAAATACGTTGATGACTTGCTCGCTTTTTATGATGTAAATCCTAAATTCATCACGCCTGAAGGCCGTAAAGCGGAAATGGTGAATAACTTCATTAAGCCAGGTTTAACCGATTTGTGTGTGTCTCGTACAACCTTCACTTGGGGAATCCCAGTTTTAGGAAGTGAGAACCATGTTGTTTATGTTTGGCTTGATGCGTTAACGAATTACATTACGGCTTTAGGCTATCTTCAAGACGACGATAGCAAGTTCCAAAAATTCTGGAACGATCCTGAAACAGAGATTGTTCACGTGATTGGGGCTGATATCACTCGTTTCCACACGATTTATTGGCCGATGTTCCTTAAAGCCCTTCATTTGCGTGAACCAAATCGAGTATTTGTGCATGGTCTTCTTATGATGAAGGACGGCAAAATGAGCAAGAGCAAAGGGAACGTTGTCTATGTTGAGCCTCTTGTCGAACGATATGGCGTTGATGCGGTGCGTTATTTCTTGGTCAGAAACGTCATCTTCGGAATGGATGGGAAATTCACCCCAGAAGATTTCGTTGAAGCCATTAACGTTGATTTAGCCAATAACCTTGGGAACCTCCTTAATCGTACTGTTTCCATGATTGAGAAATATTACGATGGAGTCGTTCCAAGTTATGAAGGAGACGTCACGGATTTAGATAAAGACCTTCATGAAGCGGCTTTAAAAGCAATCGCTGCGTATGAAGTATTGTCTGATGACCTTAAAGTCACTGAGGCTTATGCGTCCGTGATGGAGCTTGTCAGCAAAGCAAATAAATATATCCAAGATAGTGCCCCATGGGCTTTAGCCAAAGATCCTTCGAAAAAGAAAGAACTCGCTAGCTGCATGAGTCATCTCGCTAATGTCATCTATTTAGCGGGTACGTTACTATCCCCAATCCTAGTTACGAAGTCGACGAAGATATTTGATCAACTTGGAATTCCTAATGAATTTAGAAACTATGAATCCGCGAAAAAGTTTGGTGTTATTTCCGCGACGAAAGTGGCGAAAGGGGAGCAATTATTTCCTCGTCTAAACGAAGCGGAAGAAATCGAATACATTAAAGGCTTGATGGCCGCTCCAAAAGAAAAGGCTGCAGCCTAATGAAAAAAGCATCCTTTCAAAAACAAATATTAAACGGAAAATGCGTTGATCTTTCTTACGAAGGGAAAGGCGTTTTCAAATGCGACAACAATGTCGTTTTTGTAAATGACATGTTCCCAGAGGAAGAAGGGGATATCGAAATTGACTATCGTAGGAACGGCCAACTTTTTGGGCATGTTAAAAAGTTAACGAAGAAGTCAATCGACCGTGAAGCGGTACGTTGCCCTTATTTTTATCAGTGTGGTGGTTGCCAATTTCAGGATTACGCCTATCAAGCACAACTTGAATTCAAAAAGAAAAAAGTCCAAGAGCAGTTCCGTAAACTTGCTCATATGGAGGTAAGACCTTTATCCACTTTAGGAATGGATCATCCAGAAGGATATCGAAATAAGGTTCAGCCCCTATTAGGCAAAGACGAAAAAGGAAATATTTATTCTGGATTCTATAAAGCTGGCACGCACATAATCGTCCCAATCGAAAAGTGTTTGATTGAAGATGATAGTGCCACCAAAGTGCTCGCGAGTGTGCGTAAACTCATGAAGAGTTTTCGCATTGAGCCATATGATGAAGATTCTGGGTATGGCGTTATGCGTCATATCTTAATCAAAACATCGTATTATTATCCAGAGATTATGGTCGTGCTGATTACGGCGGTTGATTCTTTCCCGAGCCGAAATAATTTCATCCGTGCTTTAATTAAAGATTGCCCTAGTATCACTACTATCGTTCAGAATATAAATTCCCGTCACACTTCTGTTGTTTTAGGAGAAAAGACAAGGGTTTTATATGGAAAAGGCTACATTCAAGATACTTTATGTGGCATTCATTTTAGAATCTCCGCAAAATCCTTTTATCAGACTAACCCAGTTATGACTGAAATCCTCTACAAAACCGCGATGGAATTCGCAGAACTAACGAAAAACGATGTGGTATTTGATGCGTATTCTGGCATTGGCACGATTGGCTTAATCGCTGCAAAAAACGCAAAAGAGGTCATTTCTGTGGAGATAATCCCTGAAGCGGTAAAAGATGCGAAAGAAAATGCGAAATTCAATCACATTGATAATTTCTATGCCTACGCGGACGACGCTTCTTCTTTTATCTATAAGATGGTCCGTAATCATGACCACATTGATGTTCTTTTCATGGATCCTCCTAGAAAAGGAAGCGATGAGAAATTCCTTAAAGCAGTTCTTACAATCAAACCATCTCGTATCGTTTATATTTCTTGTGACCCCTCTTCTTTAGCGAGAGACGTTGCCTTTTTAAGTAGAGATTATGAAGTGAAAAAAGTACAGCCTGTGGATATGTTCCCTCAAACATTCCATGTTGAGACGGTGGTGTTGCTTAGTCGCAAAAATGGCAAAAAATAGCCAAAATCGATAAAATTTGATGGATTTCCTTCTACTCGAAAATGAGGGAAATCCTCTTTTTTGTTGCGAAAACCGCCCAAAACCCGGTAAAGCGGTAAAAATAAGGCCTCTACTCGTATGTGGAAATAGGTCGACGCCCAAAATGAACACCCATCCTACGTCGTATCGACACGGGAATAGGTGGCCCATACTTGTACGCGATGGAAGGAACAGGTCAAAAAGCCCGCAATCATCGGATTTTTAGGAAAATCATGATTTCTCGATTTTTTGCGTTTTCGGAGCGCGTTGCAACCACACAACCAACCTGGGAAACCATTTTTCGGCCGAAAAACGGCTAAAAACGGGGGTATAGTTTGACTGGAAGTCTAAAAATATGGAATGCCATTGAATATAATTTGTAAGCGAAACAATCTTAATGGCTATGTGTTTTTTCTTGCCGAGCTCAGCAAGAAATGGCCATCATGTCGAATTACGCGAACTTATTGTCACTCCCATTTCCAGTGCCAATCGGTGCCAAAATAGTGCCATTTATGGCATCGGTGTGTTATATAACTGTAAGTGCCACGTATTTGGTCCTGGAGAATCCCATGACCATAAGGAAAATATTGAAGATATGGTGGTTTCCGTCATAGTCGACAAGCATCATCTTTTCTTTCCAGTTGACCTACGCCTGATAGCCCGTGTCGGTCTAGAAGTGCATCTGGGCGGCCTTGACGTTGCGGTAGTCGCATCCCATCGTCTCTGCCATCTTGGCGAAGCAGGGCCTGATGTCGTCTTCTTGATTTGTGCTTTTCATGATGTAGGCAATCCTTTCGAATACATCATTCCTATACATCTTCTTATCCTCCTCTCTTTCGAAAGCAGGATAAATCGAGTATAGGAATGATTCAACAATTACCTACATTTTCGACCGCTATTTTCCTACAAATCTATTATGCTCTGTACACTCCGGAACGCATAGGGGCAAACTGCATATCGTCAATGAAAACCTTTCCTCTTAAAATGTTGTTTTTTGGCCATTCCATCGAACTATTCAAGCATCGGTCAGACCAGTACTGTGCCGTCTTGACATTAACTTTGCAAAGCACTGAATTTACCCAGACAGGGCAGTCGAGACAGATCAGAGTTATGATGTCCTTTATTTTTGCGTCATCAAGCTTTGATGATGTGAGCGAGGTAGAGACTGAGTCCGAGTATTTTTTATGACAGTCCGAGCATTCGTAATTTTGAATTCCATCTTACCTTTTGCCATCTTTAAAAGGCTTTCCGCTGTAATATGGGCATATCGTGCTTATCTTGTTTGCCCTGTTCAAGCCTGTCTTAACGAAACGTGCCTTTTGTTTCTTTCTCAGTTCTACCTCTGCATTGACAAGATCGTTGAGACTATGCAATTCCTCGTCTGTGAGACGTGAAAGATCGTTCTTTGTGAGTATTGAAAAAGTTTCTTTTGAATGACTGAGAGGCCATCAGTGAAAGGAACTATCGCCAAACAGCTAGTCTTGATGGCCTCTCAGTGATGCCTAACTATTTGGTAATAAGGATTATAGCGAATTATGTCATCCATCATTTGCTGGCATGTTTAGGACTTTCAAATATCGCTATTGACTTTCCACTATGGAAAGTTTATAAATATATTAGCTCTGAAATGAGCTTAGGAGGATAAAGGATGCCAAAAGTAGGAGATAACATCAAAAAAGAGTTAGAAAGAAGGAAAATTAATCAGAGAGAGTTATGTAGAATGAGCGGTATTTCCGAATCAGCAATGTCAAAATATCTTTCTTCTGATAAGCCGCTTAGAACTGATATTCTCTCTAAGATATCAAGAGCACTTGATGTAAGTATGTATCAGTTACTAGGTATTGAAGAAAAGGATGGTAGCACTTACGATGTTTGTAAGACAGCGCTGCTTGCCAGAAGTGGAAGCGAACTATCAGACAAAGAAAAGCAAGAACTGATTAATCTGATTTTTGAACACAAATGAATAAAGAAGATTTGATTGATTTAATTGCTGATTTGTATGAGGAATTAGAAATAAGCGAAGTAGGTTTTGACTTAGAAAAGGCTATAAGAAAACTGGATATTAACCTAATCCCTTATTCCTCATACGAAAATAAGGAATTACTGGTCCATTATGATGAAGATGTGTTCACATGGATAAATCCAAGAAATAACAAAGTAGAGATCTTCTTCAATGATCGAATTCGTCCTAAGGAAAGGATTAAATTTACTCTTCCACATGAATTAGGTCATATATGCTTGGGACATAACTTAACAACCGAAGTGGAAACCTATCGCGAAAAAAGTGAAGCTGATATGTTTGCTAGAGAGTTTTATTGCCCACAGGCATTCATGATCTACTATAAATTAAAGACTACTTCAGATTTGGTATCAGCTTTCAAAATTTCGTATAGCTACGCAAACATTCTTTTAATAAAAATTGAGAAGAGAAAAGACAAAGCTCTTACGAAAGCAGAAAAAAGACTAATCAAGATATTTGAAACCAATAAACGAAAAAGTAAATAAAATAAGCGCCACCAATTGAGGCGACGCTGTTGCTATGATATATTGCTATATCCCAACCTGAACAATTGAAATTATAGCCTATATTTAGCAAAAAGTCAAAATTATTCGGCATTTTTGCCAGAAAGGGTCATTTTATGGCTATTAATTTCAATAATAAAAAGAAGTCTGTATTTTCGAGGCCAAATTCAAATCTCCAAAAGAAGCTGAATCTCAATTACATCAAGTGGACGAATAAAACATATACAATAGGGGATAGGGATATGCTTCACGTTATTTCACCAAGCAATATTGATATCGACTACCTGGCGTTGTATTCAAAACCCTGCGAGTATCACAAAACTGAGAACACTGCTTTGTGTTTTTATGAGTTCGATGACAAGTTTGATGGGAAAAATGGACTATGGAATGCTATTTATTATGGCGATGAAAGATTATTGAACGAATACAAGAAGAGATTTAATGGAGTCAAGTGTTTCATTGCTCCAGATTACTCTTTGTGCGGAGATGGCCTTGATACTACTAATGCATACAACATTAATAGGGCTAGAATCGTATCAATATGGCTTACCATCGAATGCAATGCACTTGTCATTCCGAATATCACATATGCTGATGAAAAATCATTTGAATATAACCTTGATGGTTTGGAGGATTGCGAAATAGTCGCTTTTTCTGTAAAAGGCTCCATGAATGATTATCAACAGCTGACTTTGCTGAAAAAGACACTCTATATGGTCATAAACAGGTTAGCAAAGCTGCATACGATAGTGGTCTATAGCGTTTCAATCGACAATGGAAAGGTGTTGGATCTCTTTCAATTTGCTATAGCTAAGGGAATCACAATTTTGATTCCTGACAATCTTCTCAAACTAAGAAATCTTGCATTAGGAGGCAACAAAAATGGGAAGATATAAGAAAACAGGCCTTTTCTTTGGTACTTCTGGATCCCACCAGTTGTCGTTTGAAAATTATGAATATGAGGATAAAGTTAAGGAGCTCGAGAAAAAAGATGAATATAACCGAAAAGAATTTGACAAGAACGAATTAAGTTATGATTTGTCAAAATCAAAATTAGAAAATTATCTTCTTAATATAAATCATCCTGTTGGTGGGTCTAAGGCCAAATTTTTCGTAAATGTACTGGGCTATTCACATGATAAACCGAAACAATTTTTTGATAATGTTTCAGATGCTATTAATGGAAAAAAACCAGTCAAAGATACAACAACAAAATATGGTAGAGTTCTCGAATTTCATGAGAGAATAAAAACAATATTTGGAGAATATAAGGAAGTTAATATCGTGGTATCAATTCAAAAAGACCATGGAGCAAAAAAATATAGAATAATAACTATTTACCCGGGAAAGAAAGGAGAGTAATTATGAAATTATATGATATGGTCCAATTAAAAGAACAATTTAATAATTATCCTAAAGGAACGACCGGCGTTATTGTTGAGATTTTCGAAAACACCGACGCCTATCTTGAGATTGTAGATGACGCCGGAAATACTATAGATGTCATATACGATGTGCCATTATCAATTTTGGAAAAGAAAAAATAATAGTAGCATGTCTAATAGAGGATGCATTGAGAAAATTGGCTCGATGTGTCTTATCGTGATTGCAAAGGAAAATAAAACAGGACGACTTTCGCATAAATGATGAAGTAAAATGCATTTCCATCGTCAATATCGCAAAAAATCAACACGATATCACAGATGGAAAGACGTTTTACTATAGGTTTTGCCCCGTCGGATGCTATATGATAGCATTAGAGAACCCTGCCGCAGGGCTCTTGTTTTTGGGGAGCAGGCAGCCCCGCAGATTCAGAATGTCGATGAATCACCGGCAGACAGTTTCGTTTTAGAAATTGGAAGAGAGATTGACGTCGTTTGTGGCAAACTCGCTAATTCCAAGTGCCTTCGCGGCCTCTTTGGTGAACGGCTCTATGAACAGGTCATAGGGCCTTTTCCGCGATTTTCGTTCCAGTATTTCTTCGCATAGCGCCCTGCCCTTCTCAGCTGAGCCCTCTTTGTCGAAAGGATTCCGTTTCCTATCCATCTCCTTATCGTAAGGCAGGAGACGTAATGGAGGTCTTCGTTGAAATGGTAATGTCAATGTAAAACTGATCATTTTGACTGACGTTAAATTGACCAGTAAACAGCTTAACTTTAAGCAGTGAAGGTTGGCCTTCACTGCGTGTGCCGCCCTCCTTCTCCGAAAAGTCCTTCGTTCGATAAGATTTCCCCTTTATGACAAATACCTTCGAATGATGGAGAAGCCTGTCAAGGATTGCGTTTGTGACCATCGCGTCCCCGAACAAGTCTCTCCATTTGGGCAACGATACATTTGTTGTCACGACCGCCGATTTCACCCGAATTCGGTTATCCTATTCAGAGGAGGGCTGCATCATGAGGAAATTCAGACATCTGACAATGTTTGGCCGGTGCAACATCCAATCCAGTCACAACGAGGGAAAGAGCATACGCGAGATTGCCAGCAAGGTAGGCGTTTCTCCGTCGACCATGGTTTCTTTGATTTGACCCTGGGCAAATACGTTTACATCAACAAAGACAATTATATGGGTCCTATCGGGCATGATTTCGTGACCGTCGATTGTGGGAAATTAGCAAAGGCCAGATTAGCGTCTCGGTCAGAACGGTCCGCGCATATTCGCCAGTATCCGTTTATCATCTCAACGTTATCACTAACGGCCTCCTTTCTATCACCGGAGAGATCGAGGAGTGGTTCAACTATTTTGATTATGATTCTTCTCTTAAATATGATTCCGCCAAGATGGATGGGGGACATTAGGAAATACGAGTTTTACGTCTATGATGACTTTAAGGATTATATCCGAAATGAGATCTTCGACATGCTTCCAATCCCGTATTTGAAGTTATCCGTCGGCAAAGGTCTGACCACGAAAGAAAAGATCATCGGGGTAATGGAAAAATATCTTAGTTTTATGTGATAGCCTCATCCGCCCGATTCTTTGTATTTCTTTTTGACGTCGTTCTCTTAGGAAAACAATCGGAAGAGCGCAATCACTACGACCATGGTGTACTGTTTTTGCCTGTTGCATAGTCATGTTTAGAGTGTGGTAGACCTGTTCCTTCCACAGTGTACCTCGTATGGGGAAATAGGTCGACGCTCAAAATGAACACCCATCCTACGTGTGTTGTTATTGCCAGTTGCACTGTCATGTTTAGAATGTGGTGGACCTGTTCCTTCCGCACTGTGCCTCGTATTGGTAGGTTTGTCCCTTACGTCCAATCTACGCATGTTGAGACGGTGGTGTTGCTTAGTCGCAAAAACGGCGAAAAATAGCCAAAAATCGATAAAAATTGATGGATTTCCTCTTCAAATACGCGAGGATGAGGAAAGTGAAAGAGAACGTATATCAAATTCTGGAGGCCGTGGATTATGAGGATTAACGGGGATTCTCTTTCCGCTTCTCCTTATGTGGATAAGTTCCTCCTCCAAGGATGAATTATTTATATTAGAGTTAACGTTGCAAATATTTTAAAAATATAAAAAAGTGCCACGTTAACTATGGAATAACAATGCTATAGTGTATAATAACAGCACAGGAGGCGAATTATGAAACTCTATAAACGGGAAAAGTATCTGTCCAAGATGCGCGCGTTCTTCCACGATGACGACCTCATCAAAGTGATAACCGGGATACGCAGATGCGGGAAATCCAGCCTCATGCAAACCATAGCGGAAGAGCTCAAAGAAGATGGCGTTGCGGAAAGTAACATCATTTACATCGATCTCGATAAACGCGGATACAAAAACATCCGAAACGCGGAGCAACTAGATGCATTGATTGAATCCGCCTCGCAAGCGAAAGGGATGAAATACCTTTTCATCGATGAAATTCAGAACGTCGAAGGCTTTGAAGAGGTGATCAACGGTTTCAGGTCGGAAGGCGGCTATTCGATTTTCATAACGGGTTCTAATTCTTATCTTCTCAGTGGGGAACTTGTAACGAAACTGACCGGCAGATATCTTGAGTTCGAAATGTTTCCACTGACATTCGACGAATATGAGGACATGAAGAGATTTTACGGGCGTGATATCAACGCCAATGCCGAAATAGAACTGAATAACTATATTTTGGAAGGCGGATTTCCGCGAGCTATTAAAATTGATAATCTTTCTGATAAGCGCACCTACGTGAAGGGAATCATCGATGAGATCTTCGAAAAAGACATCAAGCGAAGGGTGAAAATCAAAGGCGTTCAGTCTTTTGAGTTGGTGCGAAATTACATTATCAACAATTTCGGTGCAACGACAAGCATCAATAGCCTTCATGAAGCACTTACTGAAAACGGTATGACAATCAGCCGAGCAACGGTGACTCGGTATATAAAAACACTAGTTGACGCTAAGATTTTGTATGAGTGCAAGAGATTTGATATGAAATCGAAAAAAGCACTTTCAGGAGAACAGAAATATTACATTGCTGACTTGAGCTTTTATTTTGCGCTGAATACGGATAATCGGACCAATTATGGACCGACACTAGAGAACATCGTATATCTATATGCTAGAAGCCTCGATTATGCGGTAAGCGTGGGGCGTATCGGAAAGCTGGAATGCGATTTCATCCTTAGAGACAGCAACATGGATTATTCCTATGTGCAAGTAGCCTATAAGATGCTAGAAAGCAAAGATACGGAAGACCGGGAATATAGGCCATTAGAGAGCATACGGGACAACTATAAAAAATATGTCATGACAACGGACTATATGCTACAAAAGAGAAACGGCATCATTCATGTTAATCTGATGGATTTCATAGGTGGGTGCAAGCGCTTTTAAGAGAAGAGTTCGCTCATTAAAAACTCAAAAGAGGCTTCTTTTAAAAGGGTTTTTAGGAAAATCACAATTTCGCAATTTTTTGCATTTTCGAAGTACGTTGCAACTACACCAGACCTAGAAAACCGATTTTCAGCCCAAAAACTGGTAAGTGGGATATGGTTCGATTGAAAGCCCGAAAGAGATCGGAAAAGCATGTGGTTTTGATATCCTTTAATACAAAAGCACATATTGCAATGACAACAGGTTACTACAAGACTAGCTTTAGGCGCGTTTTATTTACGATGAGGCGATCTGCATGGCAACAACAAATTTGAATATTCGTATCGATAAGGCAACCAAACACCAGGTCAAAGCAATCTTCAACAAGATTGGGTTAATATGGCGACGGCTGTTAGTTCATTTCTAAGAACACCCATCCGTGTTCGTTGGTGCCATCAAATAAATACTTTCGGTGCCAATCGGTGCCAAAAATGGCACCGATATGCCATGCTTTTGGCAAAATCATGCGACAAGCATGGAATTTTGGCAATATAGGAAGAGAATCAAAACTATAAAACATATATATTCCGAAAATCCAGAACTTACAAATTACATCTGTATATCATTGCAAATCACTTCATTCAAAAAATGCAAATCACTTCATTGGTCATATTATAATCTCGAGGTCAAAATCATGTTGAAAGAAGATTATATCCCTAGGTTGATTGATAAAAAATAAGAGAGTCTCTTTTAGATTTTACTGCCGTTCATGTTAGAGGTCCCAAGTGGTGCGGAAAAACATCAACGGCTGAGTTCTTTGCCAACAGTGTGCAGCGGCCAACGTTTTGTAGACACGTCTTGTTGGTTCTTGCTACTCCTCCTATCCTTAATCTCACGCAGCTTCTTTGAGATGACCTTCTGACGTCCTTGTGCAATCTAATTGCCAGTGCCCGCAGCTTCTTTTAAGGATTGCATCCTAAAAGAGATCTTCACTCTGTTTCCGAAGCCTCGTCTGAAAGCGTCCGTCAGAAAAGGCCTAGCCACGCAAGAAAAGATTGCCGGGCAATGAAGAAACGCCCTGATTTCGTGTGTTGGCTTTGTCCGTTCTGGCTCTTTGAGGCGTCCCATCAGCGATGCTCTTGCTGAGAAAAACGGAAAAGCGCAACCCATACGACCCTAGTTGGCCTTTTACCAGTTACATATTCGCGTTTGGAATGTGGCGGACACGTTTCTTCCGCTCTCTGCCTCGTATTGATGGACCTATTCTTTGCGTCCATGTTATGCATGTTGAGACTGTGGTGTTGCTTAGTCGTAAAAACGGCTGAAAATACTCGCAAATCGCGAAAACTGATGGGTTTCCTACTTCTCGAAAATGCGAGAAACCCTCTTTTTGTTGGGGACCGCCCGAATGGTGGTAAAGTCGCAAAATAAAGCCTTTACTCGTATGAGAAGAGGCTGGCAGCACTAAGGCGTTTTTTCAACTTAAGATTAACATTAACACGAAAAAGTCGAATGATCGTCATCGATCTTCGGGCTTGATTTCGTCGACCTTATAGGAATAAACGCCGGTTCCATTCTCCGTAATGTTTTTTTCAAAGAATTGGACCATCACAAAACCTTCTTTTATATATTCGGTGTCGCAAACATACCCCACAAGCCCCTCGGGAAGAAAAATATGTACGTCGTCTCTTTCAATGATTTCTTTGTGAACGAGGGTAATTATTTTAGTCCCTAAATCTATTTCCATCTTTTTTCTCCTCCCGGTATCAACGTTATGAATCTAATTTCCAAATTTTCTTTAAGTTCCCATATGCTTGTAACAATATTGCCTTTTAAAATTGTTTCAGCTTCACATTTTAAGCATTTTTCTTCCAATCTACTAAAAGTCAGCGTCTTAATCTCCGTGTTGTCCCGAATATCGTCTAATAATTTCTCCTTTTCCTTTTCACTATAGCCAAGTTTATTTAAGAATAGTGATTTATCATCCTTTGTTTTATAGGTTAATAAATAGATTGCTTTTCTTTCATCGATAAGTATCCCCTTGACGCGCTCCCTTGAATATTTAACGAAAATATCACAGTAATCGGAATCATGAACGCCATATGTTGGAAAGGCAAAAGGCAAATTCTCTTTTGGGAAACCATAATAATGAACAAGTACTAAATTTTTTGTGTCGTTCTCATTTTGACTCGCTTTTTCTTCGCTTTCATATCTGCCGTTGTTTTCGCTGTATGGTTGAAGGCGATTACCACCGCCAGTTTTATAAGACATATGATTTCCTCCTACATGATTATATTTTAGTAAGAATCATTGGAAATTCAATATAAATTGATATATAATTTAATTGTTAAAGGAAGATTTAATAAAATGGATAGGGATTGGCATAAAAGGTTAAAGGAATCAAGGGAGAAAGCAGGATTAACCTTAAAAGAGGTGAGCGGAATGAATGTTTTTGACGTTTCCCAACAATCGTTAATAAAATACGAAAGCGGCGAGGTTTTCCCTAGAATTGATTTATTAGACAAAATGTGTAAGAAATACAATGTTACTATTGATTATATCTTATACGGATCTTCCGAATTGTCGAAAACGAATGATTTAGAAGGGCAGCTTGTTTCGTTATTTATGCTTATGCACAGTGGCAAAATACAATTCGGAAAAAAGGAAAAGGTGTTGTTTGTGCAAGATAAAAAACTGGAACAGGATTTAATGATACTTGATATTTTTTTAGATAATAATGAAATCGCTACAATTGATGATTTATCCGCTTTAATTCGAGCCATTAAAAAAATGAGCGAAGACGAAGATGCTAGATAGGCGTCAATACTTTTGACACAAACGTTAGTATTTAATTCATTGGCTGCAGCGGCCAACGTTTTGTAGACACGTCTTGTTGGTTCTTGCTACTCCTCCTATCCTTAATCTCACGCAGCTTCTTTGAGATGACCTTCTGACGTCCTTGTGCAATCTAATTGCCAGTGCCCGCAGCTTCTTTTAAGGATTGCATCCTAAAAGAGATCTTCACTCTGTTTCCGAAGCCTCGTCTGAAAGCGTCCGTCAGAAAAGGCCTAGCCACGCAAGAAAAGATTGCCGGGCAATGAAGAAACGCCCTGATTTCGTGTGTTGGCTTTGTCCGTTCTGGCTCTTTGAGGCGTCCCATCAGCGATGCTCTTGCTGAGAAAAACGGAAAAGCGCAACCCATACGACCCTAGTTGGCCTTTTACCAGTTACATATTCGCGTTTGGAATGTGGCGGACATGTTCTTTCCGCACTCTGCCTCGTATTGATGGACTTGTTCTTTGCGTCCATGTTACGCATGTGGAGAGTGTTGTTAAGCTGGAAATTAAGAAATAGTCGATAAATACATGCTTTTTTAGCACTGAAATTTCGCTTGATTTTAACTGATGTAGAGTATGAAAACATATCGTCCTCGCATCCTCCTCTATATAAAAGCGGCATATGCACGAATGCTATATGCCGCCTTTTTGCTAAAATTAATAGGATTATATTCGTTTGTAATCAAATGAAACTTACTTATTTTGCCTCATCGGAAAAATCATAGAAATCATCTACTATTTCATAGTCTTTTGAATATCGTTCTTTTACAAGAGTTCTAAACTCATCTAAGTGTGCAATGAATTTTCTTGCATCTTCTTTTGAATCAAAGCCTTTTGAAGAAAACTCGTGTTCGTTGTTGACGTATAATGAATCGAACTCATCAGATATAATTTCTTTTAGTTTCTCTAAATGTTGATCAGGTTTATCATCTTTAGGAAAATCATCCCATATGAGTTGGCCATTTTCATCATATGACCAAACTGGATAGCAACCATATTCAAGCAATAATTGTAACTTCTTTTTCATTCTATTTTTTCTCCTTCCATGTAGATGTTGGATGTGCTCCGACAATATAACCATTATCACTAATGGTAATTGCTATATGAACAACCCTTCCATTTACTTTCGCTTCGTAGACATCTCTGTTCTTGCCGCTTGTGCCAACAATTTTAGCTTCTTTAATAGCTTTCTTGATTACTTTTGAAATTAAATGGTTTGGTATCCCTTTATCATTAAATTGGGAGGAATGCTTGTGTTTGATATGAACTAATCCAGATGGAAGCTTCCCTTCAGAAGCTAAATGGCCTTTTTCTAGCCACACTATTTTACCGTTTTTATCCTTAGTGATAAATACGACATCTTTTTCTGAAATCTTATCTCCTCGAGCTTTAACTTCATCTATTAGCTCTCTTTCTCCTTTAGAAAAATGAGACTTAGGCTCCTTCTTCTTTTTCTTCTTTTCTTCAGCTATTGCTTCTCGAATTTTCTTTTTCAAAGCTTCCATCTGCCTTGCTGAGGATGACTTTGGGAATAAATTGCTATTTGATTTCATTTAGTTTCCTCCTATATGCTTTGTGCGTTCTGCATTCATATTCACGTATCTCAAGGTTTGGATTATTAAAAAATTCTTTCAAGAAATCGTAATTTCCAGAGCCATAAAGAATGAATTTCTTTATTGATTTGTTTGAAATAAGGTGTTCTAAACCTTGTTTGAACAATACCTGATTTTCTTTGTGCTTCAATCCGCTTGCTAATATGCCGATGGAAACGATGTCGCCGCCCCTGATCCCGTCAAAGCAGTAATCGAATGAGTCAGCAAAACCCCACCTGGCATTGGCGATGACTTTCTTTTTGCAGATCTGCCCATACCAATGCCCGAACGCGTTCATCCTATACAGGTTGTAGATTTTGAGCGGCTTCGGGAAATCGAGATAGGTCGAGAAGTCCGGGGCTATGATTCCTTCAAAATGCTTTAAGATCTCATATGCCTTCTTCGGATAGTTCCAAATCCCGCTTGGCCCATCGAAGTTCTGATCATCCTCATAGAAGCAGACGAACGATTCATGGCGAAAATCCTTGTTCGCTTTCGCTTCTTTGTTGAAGATGGACTTAGCCTCCGAATAGGTGATGACTGATTTCGGGAATTCGTCCGTGGTGGACGGGCATAACGGGATGTCGTTTTCAGAGAAGGCCGCCCCCTTGACCATGAACGCGTTCCAGATGTCCTTACAATTCTTTCTTTTTTCCATAAATTAAATTCGATTCCTTATTTGGCCTCCCCATATTTGCTAAAATGAATCTGGGGAAGGCCGATTGCGCATTTAATTTAGCTGTTTCGCATTTTCGATTTGCGAACCCAAGCGAAGTGATGCGTAATGATGCGAAATTTGCTTTCGGAGGTTCCATGGATTTCTCAAAATTTGCCAACATATTCAAAGAGGCCTATCAAGGAAGGGCGGCAAGCCTGGAAGGTTCGACACCTGCTAGAAAGCAGCACCTTGAAAACGATTACGAACAGCAAATCAAAACACACAAAATATATAGCGACCATTAAGATAGAATAATGTCTAAATGCTTTCGGAAGGAGCATGATGAAAACATGAGGAACATGATTAAAAGTGCGGTCTTCAATATATCATCAATCTATTCAAAACGTACAAACTAGGACTTGAAGTGGAGCATTTATTTCCTGGTACTACCTTGGTGTACAGCTTTAGCCAGTTGCACAGTCATGTTTTGAATGCGGTGGATATGTTCCTTTCACACATTGCCTCGTATGGGTAGACTAGTTATTTGCGTCCATGTTACGCATGTTGAGACAGTGGTGTTGCTTAGTCGCAAAAATAATGAAACATAGCCGAAAATCGCAAAAAACTGATGAGTTTCCTTTGTTTAGAAAATGCGGATAATCCTCTTTTGTTGATGAACGCTCCTCAAAATCCAAGCGCACTAAAATGGTGGGATGACTTTCTTAGAGTCTCTCGTTATGTTAAATATAAATCTCCCACTGTCTTGATTAACCTCACAAAAATATATATATTTTGGGAGAATAAAGGAGCGACTGGGAGAATGAGATATTTCGATTATTCTAAATTAAAAGAAAGAAAATGGACGAAAGAAATTATCAATTATCTTGGTCTCATTCATGAATATAAAGGAAGACAACAGCTTTACCTAGCTCAAAAGCCAGAAGAATTAACTGCTTTAGTTAATCTTGCTAAACGCCAGTCCACTGAAGCTAGCAATGATATTGAAGGAATTAGAACCACCAACGCTAGGTTTGTTCAATTAATGAACGATAAAACTACTCCAAAGAATAGAAGTGAAAAAGAGATTTTAGGTTATCGTTATGCTTTAAGTCTAGTTCATGAGTCTTTTGAATATATTCCTATTAGAATCAATTACATCCTCCAAATTCATAAAGAAATGTATCAATTCATGGATGTTTCTTATGGGGGAAGATTTAAAGACACTCCAAATGAAATTGACGAAGAACATCCTGATGGAACGAAAACATTGATCTTTAAACCTCTTGGGCCATATGAAACTCCAATTGCTGTAGAAAGTTTATGCAAAGAATACGACAAAGCGATAAATGAATATAATATTGACCCCTTATTAGTTATTCCTGTATTTATTCACGACTTTTTATGCATTCACCCATTTAATGATGGCAACGGAAGAATGTCTAGACTTTTAACAACGTTACTTCTATATAAATCAGGATATGCAATTGGAAAATATATTTCTTTAGAAAAGAAGATTCAAATTACCAAAATCGAATATTATGAAGCTTTAAGTAGCAGTTCTATTAACTGGTATGAAGAAAATAATGATGATACCCCGTTTGTTGAATATCTATTAGGTACTATTTTATCGGCTTACCGTGACTTTGAAGATAGAGTGAATATAGTATCTAAAAAGATGTCCGCCAAAGAAATGGTTATTCACGCAATTAATCAAAAACTTGGTAAATTTACTAAGAGCGATATTATGGAGTTTTGTCCAGAAATTAAAAGTAGTTCAGTAGAAGCGTCGCTTAAAGAACTATGCGAAGAAGGTTTTATTGAAAAGCGTGGTGGTGGAAGGTCTACCTATTATTTAAAAAAAGAGAATTAGAGAAATTAATTAAAGTGTGTTTTAAATAGGCAACCTGTGATAAAAAGCGCATATGTTCGCTTGCTTGTGGTAATTGCTACCTCCTTTTCTTAAATAGCCCTTTATTGCTGCACCCTATTTTTAAATCTATGCGTATTGAGACAGTGACGCTGCTCAGTCACAAAAATGGCTGAGAATAGCCGAAAATCGTAAAAAACTGATGGATTTCTTTTTTCTTGAAAATAAGGGGAATCCATTTTTTGACAAGAAATCCGCCAAAAACCCGGTAAAGAGGTAAAAATATGGCCTTTACTCGTATGGGGAAATAGGTCGACGCCCAAAAAGAACACCCATCCTACGTCGTATCGACGCGGGAATAGGCGGCCTATACCTGTACACGATGGAAGGAACAGGTGAAAAAGCCCGTAATCCTCGGATTTTTAGGGAAATCGCGATTTCTCGATTTTTCGCGTTTCCATCATTAAACAACTCGATGTGGCCTTTGATTTTTATAAAAGAAACACAAAAAGGCCGTGGCACAAAGAAGGGGAAGGCACCATCGATGAACCAGAATATGATGATATTGCCGTCACGGAAGCTCTTGTTAACGCGATAATCCACCGCGATTACAACATCATCGGCGCCGAGGCATGTTTGAACATCTATGACGACCGCATTGAAATTACATCTCCCGGTATGATGCTTTCCGGCAAGAAAATGCCAAAAGTGGTTGATTACCCAATGGAATCAATCAGGCGCAATCCCATTATTGCCGATGTATTCAATAGAATGAATCTGATGAACAGAAGAGGATCTGGTCTTTCTAACATCACAAATAGAACAAACGCCCTATTTAGCGATGGTAGAAATCACGTGACCTTCGCTTCGGAAGGTGGTTTCTTTACTGTAAGAATCGAGAACTCCAAATATAAAGGCAACATGGCAGCGGCAAGCGATATTGGAGAAGCGGTTGTCGATGTGAATCAATTGCTAACGCTAAACGAATATGCTGTTTATTCCATATTGAAAACCAACTCAAAACTTTCTTACGATGAATTATCCAAGGAGGCAGGAATCTCCAGGAGGACCGTTGCAAGAGTTGTATCAACCTTAGTGGGGAAAAGATATATCAAAAGAGCTGGTTCCGCTGGTAGAGGCGGGTATTGGATTATCTTAAAATAGTTTTGTGCCGTATGCATTTTCCTATATTGCCTAAGCAGCCGGCTTTTTGCCAGTTGCACAGTCATGTTTTGAATGTGGTAGATATGTTCATTTCACACTCTGCCCCGTATTGGTAGACCCATTCCTTGCGTCCATGTATCGCTTGTTGAGACGGTGGTGCAACTGGTTCACAAATAATGCAATAAATACGGGACGTTTGACAAATTTGACAAAAGAAGAAAAATTCTAAAATCATACATTTTCCGAAAATCCAGAACTTGCAAATAATATCTGTATATTATTGCAAATCACTTCATTCAAAAATTGCAAATCACTTCATTTTATATATACTAATCTCGAGGTTAAGCCATGTTGAAAGAAGATTATATTCCTAGGTTAATTGATAAAAAAATAAGAGAGTCTCTTGAAGATTTTACTGCCGTTCATGTTAGAGGTCCCAAGTGGTGCGGAAAAACATCAACGGCCGAGTTCTTTGCCAACAGCGAAATCAAACTAAACACAAAGAAACAAAGGGAAGGATTTGATCAAATGTATGCAGCTGATCCTGGCTTGTTTTTAGAAGGTGACAAGCCAAGGCTCATCGATGAATGGCAACTCTATCCTGCTATTTGGGATGAGGTTAAAAATTACGCTGATGAATTCCATTTGAAAAACCAGTTTTTATTAACGGGCTCTTTTTCTCCTAAAACAGGGGTCACTAATCATACTGGCACAATGCGCATAGTAAAAATCGATATGACTACGATGTCTCTTTTTGAAAGTGGGGATTCAACCGGGGAAGTCTCTTTAAAATCTTTATTTGATAACCCAACACAAAAAATTAAGGTTGTTCTAAAGCAAGAGAGAAAGGATGTTTCAAGACTGATAGCTAAGGGAGGATGGCCAGAAGGGGTCAAGAATCCACCTCATAATATTCTTTCTTATGGAAGACAAGCGTTGAACGATATCTGCGATACTGATATTCAAGAGGCTAGTGGGAAGGAACTAAGCCCAATCACTACAAGGGTTTTGCTTAGATCGTTAGCTAGGACGCTTTCACAAAACGTTGATAACAAAACGATTATTGATGACGTAAATAAATCTGGTCATCCTTTGGCGGAAAACACTTTTTATGATTACTATAATGCTCTTTTAAGATTGTTCGTTATCAAAGAGGTTCCTGCTTGGTGCCCAAGCATTAGAAGCAAAACATCTATCAGATCCCTCCCGAAAAAGGAGTTCTTTGATCCTTCTTTGGCTTGTGCTGCGTTAGGTGTTAACGAAGAAGGCCTTGAAAAGAATTTTAGAACTAGAGGTTTTTTCTTTGAATGTTTAGTTGGGAGGGATCTAGAAGTGTATTCAAAAGCATTTGACGGCGAAATCTCATATTATCGGGATAGGCTTGGTCTTGAGTGCGATTTTGTGATTCATCTTCCCGATGGTCGATATGGTTTGTTTGAAGCAAAAACTGGAGACAAATATATCAAAGAGGGAATCGATAATTTGAATAAGTTTGTCACATTAATCAATAAATACAATGAAGAAAACCCAAAATCAAAAATGGAATTACCGACTGTTAGAGCGGTAATTACGGATGAAAAATATGGCTATATTGATGAGGGTGGCGTTTTCATAATTCCAATCGGTGCATTAAGGGATTAAAGGCTTTATCAATTGCTTTAATCGGAATTTTGATGTTTCGAGTTCTTTTTGAAAATCGGTTAGGGAGAACACGTTTGCAACTGTCTAGCTAGCCTGGTGAGCTGAATTTCAGCCAAAAAAGGGGTAAAAACAGGGGTATAGTTCGATTTGAAAGTCAGAATGGTATTGGCAAGGTTGATGTCTATTCTTTTAATAAATGCATATAATGTATATACAACATGCTGATATTAGACGAACTTATATTCATCATTTATTTATAAGGAGGTACTCTGCATGGCCACAACAAATTTGAATATCCGCACTGATAAGGCGGTCAAAGATCAAGCCGAAGCAATCTTCAACAAACTTGGATTCAATATGACGACGGCTGTTAATATGTTTCTAAGAGCAACCATCCGCGAAAATGGCATCCCTTTCGATTTACGATTGGATGTACCAAATGAAGTAACTGCTTCAGCGATTGAGGAAGGAAGAAGGCTTGTAGCAGATCCTTCTGCCCCACGCTATTCCAGCATGGATGAACTGAAAGCGGCGTTGAAAGGATGAAGTATGACGTACAGTTTACCAATCAGTTTAAGAAAGATTTGAAGCTTGCGAAAAAGCAGAACAAGAATCTGGATAAATTGTTTGAAGTTATCGGTATTCTTGCGAATGGCTGTACATTGGATGCCAGATACAAAGACCACGGCCTTACAGGCAACTATAAAGGAACACGTGAGTGTCACGTTGAACCAGACTGGTTACTGATTTATGAAATTCGGAATGATGTACTGGTTCTGATGCTCTATCGACTCGGTACACACTCCGAACTATTTAAAAAATAAATCATAATGACGAAAGCATCTACTAGAAATGAAAGGCGCTCTAAATCCTAGGCATTAGGAGAGGGCGCCTTTTCAATTTCAGCCTAAAAGGAGAGCCGCAAGATGTTAATGCAATTAATAAGCCATGCAGCCCCCTCTCACGATCATGAATAGCAAATCAAAACACACAGAATATATAGCCACAATTAAGATAGACTGACGCCTAAATGCTTTTGCAAGGAACATGATGGAAACTGAGGAGCATGATTAAAAGTGTTGTCTTCAATGTATCATCAATCTATTCAAAACGTACAAGCGAGGACTCGAAGGGAAATATCTATTTCCTGGTACTACCTTGGTGTATGGTTTTAGCCAGTTGCACAGTCATGTTTGGAATGCGGTGGATATGTTCCTTTCGCACATTGCCTGTATGGGTAGACTTGTTCTTTGTGTCCATGCTATGCATGTCGAGACTGTAACACGCCTACGACTAAAAGAGTGATAAATATCAAGAAGAATAGGCGGTGGCAGCATGCTATTATCTATTTTAAAATTTGATAATTAAAAATGTCAGGTAGACTAAAAAGTAGACTAGAAAATAGCCTAAAAGTAGACTAAACAAACATTAATTTACTGCATATAAAAGTGTAAAATATATGCAGAAAGGAAAATGATGTTATGCATAAATTTACTTATGAATTCCTAAGGGATAAAACTATTACATCAGATTTATTTTCTTTGTCCAACATTATTACTGATTTAAAAAGCAAAACGGACGAAAAAAAGAATTCCAACAAATCTCTCTTCTCCAAATTAGAAACAATCGCTATTAAAGCATCTGTTGAAGGTAGCAATGCTATCGAAGGAATATTTACCACCGAGCAAAGAATTAAAGAAATCGTTGAAAACAACAGTGAGCCTTTAACTCATAGCGAAGAAGAAATTGCTGGTTATCATGACGCTATTAGGTTTGTAAAAGATAACTACCAGTACCTTTCATTCAATGAAGAAACAATTAAAAGAATACACGCTATGCTTGTTTCTAGGCACATTGGTTATGATAAGGGCGGAAAATATAAGGTCAGCGACAATCTTATCGCTGAAAAATATCCAGACGGAACAATTAAAAGAGTCATTTTTGTACCTACCAAAGCAAAAGATACCGAAAAAGCGATGAATGATTTATGCCTAGCTTATCAAGTATATAGAGATGATTACGGCATTCCTGCACTTTTGTTGATTCCTTGTGTAATTGTAGATTTCCTTTCTATCCATCCTTTTAGTGATGGCAACGGCCGAGCATCTCGACTTCTTACTCTATTGCTTCTTTACAAAGAGGGATATGACATTGGAAAATACATTTCTTTCGAAAACCAAATCAATAAATATAAAGGCAACTATTATGATGCTTTAGAGAGAAGCCAGAAACAGTGGCATGAGTCTAAAAACACATATTATCCGTTTATAGAATTTACATTTCAGATCCTTTACCTATGCTACAAGGAAATTAATAGAAGATTTATTAGGACCAAGAGTGGAAAAGATAAAAAGAGCGAGCGTATTGAAACTGTCATTATGGACAGCATTGTTCCAATGTCAAAATCAGACATTCAAGAACTTCTTCCTGATATCTCGATAACCACAATTGAAGCGGTTCTAGCCAAATTACTGGAAGAAAACAAAATCCGCAAAATAGGAACATTCAAAAACGCTAAATATTTGAAAAAGTAAGAAGCGTGCTTCCGACCACCCGAAAAGGCTTGTCGTACTGCACTAATCAACGATAAGTAGACAGTTTTGCTGGAAGTTGTAGACAAGTTCTTGGGGCTTGAAGCCACCAAACTTTTCAAGGTACTTTCCCTTGTACTGTTTCGGAGTCAGATGCCTAAGGCAACACATTGGCCTTCCCTCGTTGAAGAACCTTATGCGTATTCTGACTTGGGTGGGCGAACGAATTCAGATTCCCCTTGATGGCCGACGTGGTTTACTCAGCCGTCACGCCAATTATACAAATTTATTGCCACTCCCACCGATTGACAAACATTTGCACAATGTTGCCAATTGTTTTGTTCTTGGTTCTATTTTGTTGCAGGCTCTTCCTTTCTTAATATGTAAATAGCTCCATACTTCAAAATGCTTGCAAACGCTTGCGAATGACCTTATTTTTTGTATAATGTATCCAAGGAGTGTGATATATATGGCAAATACAACAGCTGTTTACGCCCGTATTGATACAGGCCTAAAAGAAAACGCCGAGGAAATTCTTTCTCAACTTGGTATTACACCGTCCAGTGCCATTCAAATGCTGTATAGCCAGATTGTATTAACTAGAGGCTTGCCTCTTAACTTGCATCTTCCATCTAAAAAGCCAACTGCGATTGCTGACATGAGCAAAGCGAATCTTGATGCGGAGTTAAAAAGAGGTGTTGAATCCTTAAAATCAGGAAAAACCTATACGGCAGACGAGATTGATACTGAACTTGCTAAGGAATTCGGTATATGAGCGATGCTTATTCCGTAATTTATTCCTCAGAAGCACGAAGCGATATCAAAGAGATTTATTCCTACATTGCTTTTGAACTACTTGTTCCTGAGGTTGCTAAGGAACAAGTGAATAGAATTAGAAAAAATATCCGTTCTCTTAATTTTATGCCGTCGCGAAATCCTGTCGTTGATTGGCAACCATGGAGAAGCATGGGAATGCATAAAGCACTGGTGGATCGTTTCGCTGTTTTCTACATAATAGACAGCAATGCAATGAAGATAACTATCGTTCGAATCTTTTATGGCGGTCGGGATATTGAAGGCGTTGTGTCACAAACGTGTGGTGTTTAATTGTGAAAGGGGCAACGTTAACTACTTCTTGCTAACCCCTCTCAGCGTTCACACATATCCTCTATGATGCTTGCCATTGTTGTTTTTTTACTCATGCTGTTCACTATGCCCATGGCCGCGAGTTCGTGCCTAAACATAAAGACAATGGAGCGTTATCGGCGAAGTGAATGCAGGGGGAATTCTTAGCCTAAAATCAACACTAATTTTTAAAGATAAGCAATATCGAAACACGTTTTGAATGCATTGATTTCGCACGAATAAACACCAGCGTCTTTCAGTTACGTTCTTTTCAAAAAAACTAAACTACGGCAAAAACAAAAAATGGAGAAGAAGGAGCCCCTTATCAATTGATTCATAGGCTAGAGAATGCTACTTTAAAGAAGAAATGAGGAAAATTATGGAAATAAGTAATTCTTTCGATATTTTGATATCTTTAATTAAAGCTTGCCAAGAAGATTGCGAGTACCCACATGTTGGTGGCCCAAAAGGCTACGAAGTCAACTTAGGCGGTACGTATTATTTGCTAGGCCAAAGCGTTAGACTTCTATGGAATCGAAAAGGGCATAAGTGCGTAAGTAAGAATGCACTAGAACTTTGGAATGATCTAAAAGTTGGCGACTCTATTTTCGATTATTGGTACCAAAAGCCTGTCTATTATAAAAATGAAGAGCCAGTCCATGCTAAGGGTTATGTTGGAGCAAAAAGCACCCCTGATTGGGAAGAAGATGTTAAATTTACCAAAAACGGAGATTGCTTTAGATTTCGACAAGTTTTTCATGTTGAGCATATCGTTCCAATAGGCGTTATTTTAAAACAACTTTTAGAGTTGGACTTATCTGAAGAAAAGGATGAAGTTTATAAAAAGTTGGATTCAATCCTCAACAAGATTTATGTTTGCTATATCACCAAAGAAGAAGATAGAGAATTAAATAGGCATGCAAAAACAAAACGCTCAGATGATTACATTGAGGTAATAAACGGGGTTTATAAGGATGCAAAAATCGAAGTTATTGGATGGGATAAATGATTGATTTGCCCAAGGAGAAGTTTTCTCGATGAGAATCTAAAATTCTCAGAATGGTTATTTAATGATTGTGTTTTCGGCTCCGCCTTCACAAATACATGCAACTATTTTTGATCGTTCAGCCATTCTGTTTCACCCCATCCATTAGGAGTTTGTTTTTCAAAGCGATATAGGCGCCATATTGAGGAGCGGTGCCTTTAAGAAAATCGCTTTGATAGGCATCACTTTTCTTGATGTCGTTTCTCTTCAAGATTTTAGATAGGTTCTCTATGAAGATGCCATTTATATTTCGCACGACATAAATGCAATCGTTTCGTTTGAATTGATCCAATAATTCCGCATAGTGAGTGGAGAATAGAAGTGTTGCTCCAGCAACATTGATTTTGTTATTCATGTAGAAGCGAAGAAGGGTGGATACAATCTCGTGGTTGAAATGGTTTTCTAGTTCGTCGATTAAGAGATACTCGCCGTTCAGGAATGCCTCAAATGCACTTAAAAAGAGATTGATGCCTTTTATTGTGCCAGAAGAAAGATAACGCTCTACGTCGTTTATGCGGTTTAATTTGATTTCTGGCTTCTTATGGAATTTTAACGAAATGATTTTGTCCTTGCCCGCTTGCTGAACATTAATGTACTCAATGCTTGGGTCGAAGAAAGCAATTAATTCAACGGGGCAATTTTCCGATAAAGCTAAATGATTCTCGTTGGTATATTTCAGCATATCTATGTATAGAACCTTGTCTTGATGCTGCTTATTGAACGCGATCATGATACTTACATCGTCGGATAAAAACGCCTCGTTGTCCTTTCTTTCCATGATGGTTTTTGCGTTATTTCGGTTGAATAAGTCGTTCTTCTTTTTGATGGATTTGCATGACTTTTCTTTTAAAGACTCATGTGTGATGAATAGTTTCTTCTCTTTTCGTGCGATGGTGGTGGTTAAGAAATAAATCGCATTAGAAGAAAGAAAACAAACTTCAAAAATCGCCTCGCCTTCTTCTTTTAAACCATCAAAAAGCTCTAAGTATTTCGTGTTATTTAAAGGTTCGTTGTTTAATAAAGAAAAAGCGAAAGAGAGGATTTTCAAAATACTCGTTTTTCCGGAAGCGTTTAAACCGATGAATGAAATCACATTATTTGAGTAATAACCGTTCTTTCCGTTTTTAAATAAGAAGCTTAATTCATCATCGTCTTTCACTCTTTGGGACGCGGTGAAATCAATTTCTCCTTTATCCTTAACTAGCGGCAAGCCAGAAAATGCAATTTTCAATATTTTCATAAACGCTCCTTAAAACTTAAAAACAAAATGATAGTACCTAAAATATATCATTTTGATGTTAAAAATGAAAATAAAAACGGAAAATACGTTCTAACTTTCTTTTTCGATTCAAAAAGTATCGTAAAAATTTTGCAATATGTGAAACAAAAAGATAGAACAAGCAAATGTTTCACATATGAGATGGATGAAGCCAAGTTTAATTGCATATCTTTGGCGAATTATATGCAATTAAAAATAAATTTAGGACGATATCCTTGCAAATCCATGATATTTTTTATTCCCGAAGCAGAAGTTAAAGCCATATCAAAAGCAAAACAAAAAGGATTTGAGGGTTCACCAAATCCTTGTGCTATTTGTTTATGCGATTTTGGATGATTTTATTCCTCTTCCTCTAATAGAACTTGTAGGCGAATAAACTCTTTAAAACGAGGGAGAGAATAATCCATAGAGCCTCTAGCTTTGCAAACGATAAGACCCTTGTTCAGGAGCCTCTTTTTGTAGATTTGCAGCGCTCCGTTTGAAATATGCAAGTTCTTACAAATATCACTTTGCTTTGTGGTTTTGCTCATCTCTTCTAGAATTTCTTTTTCTTTTTCGGTTAGTTTTTCCCATATTAAAGAATATGAATTGTCGTACAGCTTTAGATCGTATTCGTCTAAGTTAAACTTTTGTGTCCCTTTTTTAAACAATAGATAGCCCAATGTTTGGTAGCCATAGGCGTATCCTTTTGTCAATTTTGCGTATTTTGCCGCTTCCTTTTCATTCATTCCAAGTAGGTCATTATAGGAAAAAGTTATTGCGGCTAAACTTAATGGCTCCAAAACAATTTTTGGCGCACGAACAAAGAAGGTTAAGCTTTTGTTTCTATCTAATTCAGATATATTTTCATAGAGCCCCGTCATCAACAAAAATATTGGATATCCTTCACGAATAAATTGCTGAAATAAGAAAACGAACTTCCTCATTTCTTTAGAATCGGACACATCATCAATTGTGATTAGGACGCGCTTGCCCTTTCTTTTGATGTATTCAAGCATTTTTTCTAAAAGAGTAGTGACGTTGCTGATTTCGTTTGTTCCGCTAATAGAAAACGTTAATCCATGAAAAGAAAAGGAAAATTCCGGTTTTAAGAACAATTTCCATAGCTTGCCTTCCTCATATAGTTTGGCTGCAAGTTGTTCCTCCATGTTCATATAGGAGTTTAAATCAATCGTTAAGTAATTGTTGTCTTTAAATTTTCGTTTTAATTTGGTTAGCAAAACCGTTTTTCCAGAACCTCGCGGACCAGTAATGATGTAAACTTTTGTTTCTGGATTTTCGCCTTTAATCGCATCCCAAATAACGTTTTCTTCCTTTTCCCTCTCAATGAGGCTATATGGTAATTCTCCAAAAGTAGCATTAAATGGATTAGACATAAAACTTTCCTCTCCGCCATTATATTGTTTTATTTTTGTCATTTGAATATTTTTTTGTCATCGTTTGTCAAACCGGCATATTTTTGATTTTCGTTTGTCATTTTTTAAAAGATTTGTCAAATGAGATTTATTTGATTTAATAGTGGTTTCTTTGTGATGGCTTTGATCTTGGGTATGGTAACAAAATCCCTTAATCAAGCATTACTTGTTTCATTTTGATTGTTGGCGTATTCGCCAAATTGCCAAATGAAAACGCGCCAAATTGCCAAATGAAAGATAGAATCTTATCAAGAAATCTATGGAAAAGTACTTAAAAAGATGCATTGAAACCAGACTAAAAGTGTTAGTTCTCAATTGATGTGAAACACTTGAGAAGCTTCGGGCATCTAACCTC
>ERZ808270.332-NODE-332-length-28841-cov-10.711283_pt1 | contig 28841 bp, 16 predicted proteins | sample MGYA00521082_ERZ808270 | MGnify/ENA primary metagenome ERZ808270 (study PRJEB31516, sample SAMN03275594) | gut metagenome | biome: mammalia-associated habitat; material: feces | host: Papio cynocephalus | place: Kenya | collected 2012-07-27 ... | reverse complement strand
TGACCTTTATTAAAACATTGTCGTTGTTAAAACCAAAGGCAAAGTTAGTGGAAATATTAAAGACGACGCAAGATTCTCCCGCTTTTTTCGAGCCATACCGCCATCGAAAAACGTGCCCCTCGGCTTTACGCTTGAATCGCGTCGGCCTTACGCTTGAATCGCAACGGCTTTACGCTTGAATCGCGACGGCTTTACGCTTGAATCGCGATGCCATTACGCTTGAAAGCCGAGGGGGCACGAAATCGCGGTATCGAAAAACTGCGCCTCGCATAATATTTTGTCAAATTAAATGCCTACCTTTGCCTTTAGCCGGACGGCTACGACTGCTGTCACAAAGCTGGCTCTTTTGAAAAGACAATGTTTAAAGAAAGACATGAGAACAGATAACTGCGCCACAATGGTCATGCCCTGTGGCTTGCGCACCATCCACATGCCCTCCGACTCGCCCGTGGTCTACCTGGGCTACCAGATAGCGGCAGGCTCGCGCGAAGAGCAAGAAAACGAGGAGGGCCTTGCCCACTTCTGCGAGCACATGACCTTCAAGGGCACTGAGCGCAGGAGCGCCTGGAACATACTCAACTGCCTTGAGGCTGTCGGCGGAAGCCTCAACGCCTACACCACGAAAGAGTGCACGGTGTTCTACGCCGCCGTGCCGGAACACTACACGCGGCGCGCCGTGGAATTGCTCACCGACATTGTGTTCCACTCCGCATATCCGCAAAAAGAGATTAACAAGGAGGTGGAGGTGATTTGCGACGAGATTGAGAGCTACAACGACTCTCCTGCCGACCTCATCTACGATGACTTCGAGAACATAGTGTTCAAGGGGCACGCCTTGGGCCACAACATACTCGGCACTACGGAGAGGGTTCGCTCGTTCACCACCGACGACGCGCTGCGCTTCACCCAAAGGCTTTACACGCCCGACAACGCCATCTTCTTCATGTACGGCGGCAAGAAGATGCCAAGCATTCCCATAGGCACAGACATCCATGCAGAGCCGAAGATGCAGAAAACGTCGATTTCATCGGCATTGACTTCCCCCGCCCATGGCGATATCACGCGCGAAAAGGGCACGCACCAAGCCCACGTGATGCTTGGCAGCCCATCATACAGTGGCCACGATGAGCGGCTGCGCGACCGCATGGCCCTTTACCTGCTCAACAACATCATTGGTGGCAGGGGCATGAACTCAAGGCTCAACGTTGTGCTGCGCGAGCGCCATGGACTCGTCTACACAGTGGAAAGTTCCATGACCACCTATGGCGACACCGGGCTATGGTGCACCTATCTCGGGTGCGACAAGGACGACGTGAAACGCTGTCTTCGCCTCGTGAGGCGCGAGCTCGACAAGTTCATGGAAGAGCCCATATCAGAGCGACGGCTCAACGCCGCCAAAAAACAACTTAGGGGGCAGCTTACGATTGACTGCGACAACCGTGAGAACTTCGCGCTCGACCTCGGCAGCGTGTATCTCTTCCACGACAAGGCGCGCGACGTGGAGAAGACGTGCGCGGAGATTGAAGCCGTGACTGCCGATGACATACTGCGCGTGGCACGCGACATCTTCGAGCCAAGCAAGATGACCACCCTCATATATAAATGACGATAGACTACGATGACAATCTCCGATGAAACCGCCGATTTCATACGCCTGCACCGTCTCGACGACGTGAGGGCACTCGCCTTGAAGGGCGATGCCAACGGCAGGGTTGACCTCACGTTTGCCCTCAACCAAATCCAGGGTTGGCAGACGGCAAGGCGGAAACTGCCTTCGTGGGCGGCGACAAACGGCATAGTGTATCCGCCACACCTAAACATGGAGCAATGCTCAAGCGAGGCCACGGCAAGATACAAAAGCGAGTGCTTGGCCACGCTCATAGACCTGTCCAAGGCCACGCTCATAGACCTGACCGGAGGTTTCGGCGTAGACTTCTCCATGATGTCACGGTCGTTTGCCAAGGCCATTTACGTGGAGCGTAACGCGGAACTCGCGGAAGTGGCGCGCCACAATTTCGAGATTCTCGGGCTAAGCAACGTCACGGCGGTTTGCGCCGACGCCATGGAGTTTCTCACCTCGCTTCCCCCGAAGACGGCGGAAAGGCCATTGACCGTGGTCTACCTTGACCCGGCACGAAGGGATGGAAACGGCAAGAAAGTGGTCCGCATAGAGGATTGCAGTCCCGACATCCTCGGCATGCGCGACACGCTGCTCAGCCGTGCCGACGTAGTGATGATAAAGTTCTCGCCCATGCTCGATTGGCACATGGCACTGAGCCAGCTCCGCCATAGTCTGCCGGCAAGCATAGGCGACGTGAACCATGAGGTCCACATTGTCTCCACGAGAAACGAGTGCAAGGAGCTGCTGATGCTTATGAGCCTGGCACATGGCAAGAAACTGCCTACAAGGATAGTCTGCTCAAACGATGGCCAGCGGTTCCAGACGAGCGCGACCGATGCCAAGCCCACCATTTGGCAAGGCGACACCGAAGACGCCAAGGGCAAGTGGCTACTCGTGCCCAACGCGTCGATAATGAAAGCCGGAGTGTTTGGCGAGCTGTCGCACGAATACGGCATCGACATGCTCGGCCACGACTCACATCTCTATATAAAGGAGCACGACGTTCCCGACTTTCCTGGCAGGCGATTCAGGATAGACCGCGTGACGACCATGAACAAGAAAGAGCTGCGAAAGGCACTGGATGGCATAGTGCAAGCCAACGTGTCGGCGCGCAACTTCCCCATGTCAGCCGAAGCGCTACGCAAGCGGCTGCGGCTGAAAGACGGGGGCGACACCTATGTTTTCGCCACTACCATGGGCGGCGGCAAACACGTGGTTTTTGTGTGTCATGCCATGCTGTCACAATGCCACACTGACAAGAATTGACCATCGTCAAGCCAATTGACAGCCGTCAAGAAAAGGCCAAGTCGAGGCACTTTTTCGATGACAAGTTTTGCGCTAACCCATAAAGGCATTACCTTTGCAGTGCAATTACAGGATAACAAATAATAAATTAAGGAAAGGGTAACAAAAATGACAATTAGTACTTTTATCGCAACAGTAGCATTGATGTTCGGTCTTATCGCTTTCGTTGGAGTTCACACGGACAAGAGCGCAAGAGCTTAAGACTGAGAGAAGAAAAGGAGGAAAACGAATTTGAGTTAGCATAGAAATCATAATATAAGAAAGCCGCAAGTGGAAATTTCCGCTTGCGGCTTTCTTGTTGTGCGCTGCCGGTTGCCCTTGTGTCGTTTTTTCTTTTTATCTTTGCACTATAAAAATGAGAAGAGAACAAAACAAGATGACGGATGCCATAACATATCTGGAGAGCTCGCACAAGCTGCGCCGCAACGTGTTGACAGGCGAACTGCTTTACGCCGACACCGACGGGTGGCACAAGCTATCCAAAGAGGGACGCAACACCATAATGCTGAACGCCATGCGCGACGGCGTGAGCCTGACGGAGGAGGTTCTCGACCGCTTTGTGCGCTCCACGCTCGTGGAACAGTGGAACCCGGCAAGGCAATGGCTGGACGAGCTGCCAGAATGGGACGGCGAGGACCACGTGCTTGAGCTATCACAACGTGTCATAACGTCGAACCCCGACTGGGCCGAGCGTTTCCACAAATGGATGCTGCAGACCGTGGCGCGGTGGATGGACATGGAGGTACCACACAGGGATGTCATCGTGCCAGTGATAGTGGGACAATGGGGCTACGGCAAGACGTCATTCTGCTACCAGCTCCTGCCACCAGAGCTCCGGCTTTATTATACCGACAAGATAAAACTCAGCACCTCAGCAGAGGTCTACGAGCTCCTGACCACCAACCTGCTTGTCAACATAGATGAATTTTACCAGGAGAGCCCACTGCAAGAGCCATTGGTGCGCTATCTCTTCTCGCGCTCAACGCCGGTGTTTCACCGCCCATACGGCACCACGGAGGAGACGCGCCGCAACTACGCCGGATTCATAGCCACCACAGGAAACCTCCACCCCATGACCGACGCCGCGGGCGCCGCGCACCTTTTCTGCATAGAGGCCGGGCGAAAGATTGACCTCACGCCCATGCCATACGAGCAGATTTACGCGCAACTCAAGGAAGAACTGGAGAGCGGAACCGACTACCTGCTCAGCGACGACGAGCGCGAGCGCATGGCTGGGCAGAACTCGCCATTCGAGGAGGCCGACAACCTCGTGAAAATGGTGCGACAGATATACGCCAACCCTCCAAAGGGGCAGAAGGCGAAAGCCGTATACATAGACACGATAATAGACCGGCTGATGCAGGAATACCCATATTGGACACCAGGCGAACACGTTAACCAGGACGTGGGATTCGCCTTGCAAGACGCGGGATTCACGCGCAGCCGCATCCACGGACGCTCGTGCTACCGCATAGTGCCACGAGACCCACGACGACTCGACTTCAGCGACGACAGCGCGGAAGAGAAGAAAGAAGACGAGTTCGCCGACAACCCACTGGCACAGGCATTGCTGGCCGGACTGGGCAAGAGGTAGGCTCGAAGCCTATCATGAATAACCAGGAAGACAAACAAGAAAGCAGACTAATTGCTGATCAAGAAAAGACATGAAAAGTTCAGATAACTCCCTCACCCCGATGATGCGCCAGTTTTTCTCCATGAAATCGAAGCACCCTGAAGCGTTGTTGCTTTTCCGCTGTGGCGACTTCTACGAGACCTACTGCGAGGACGCGGTGGAAGCGTCGAAAATCCTTGGCCTGACACTCACCAAGCGCAACAACGGCGCATCGGCCGGGGCGGAGATGGCTGGATTTCCGCACCACGCGCTCGACACCTACCTGCCGAAACTCATCAGGGCAGGAAAGCGAGTGGCGATATGCGACCAGCTGGAAGACCCGAAGAAGAAACGCGCCATGATAAAGGGCAAGAAGGGGCTCTCGGAGATGGACAAGATGGTGAAGCGCGGCATAACGGAACTCGTGACACCAGGCGTGGCAATGAGCGACAACGTGCTCAACTACAAGGAAAACAACTTTCTCGCGGCGGTGCACTTTGGCAAGGCATCGTGCGGCATAAGCTTCCTCGACATATCCACCGGAGAGTTTCTCACCGGACAGGGCACTTACGACTACGTGGAGAAACTCATTGGCAACTTCTCGCCAAAGGAAGTGCTCTACGACAAGACGCGCCGCAACGACTTCGAAAAGTATTTCGGCAACAAGTTGACAATATTCGAACTCGACGACTGGGTGTTCACCGAGCAGAATGCGAGGCAGAAGCTCTTGAAACACTTCGGCACGAAATCGCTCAAGGGCTTCGGCGTGGAACACCTCAAGGACGGCATCGTGGCGTCGGGAGCCATAATGCAATACCTGGAGCTCACGCAGCACACCAACATAAACCATATCACAGCGCTGAAGCGCATAGAGGAAGACAAATACGTGCGACTGGACAAGTTCACCATTCGCTCGCTGGAACTCCTGCAGCCGATGCAGGAAGACGGCAAGTCGCTGCTCAACGTCATAGACAGGACTATCACCCCCATGGGCGGGAGAATGCTCCGCAGGTGGGTCGTATTCCCCCTGAAAGACGTGAGGCATATCAACGACCGCCTCAACGTGGTGGAATATTTCTTCAAGGCGCCAAACTTCAGGCAGATAATGGATGAGCAATTGCACCGTGTAGGCGACTTGGAGCGCATCATATCAAAGGTCGCCGTGGGCAGGGTGACGCCACGCGAGGTGGTGCAGCTGAAGACGGCATTGCAGGCCACACAACCAATAAAGTCGGCTTGCCTGTATGCCAACAACGACAGCCTGAAACGTCTTGGCGAGCAGATGAACCTCTGCGAGAGCCTGCGCGACAGGATAGAAAAAGAAATACAGCCCGACCCGCCACAGGTGGTGTCGAAAGGCGACGTGATAGCCGAGGGATACAGCCAGCAGCTCGACGAGCTCAGGCGCATATCGCGAGGGGGCAAAGACTATCTACTTGAGATACAACAACGCGAGGCGGAGGCCACGGGAATATCATCGCTGAAGGTGGGATACAACAACGTGTTCGGCTACTACCTTGAGGTGCGCAACACGTTCAAGGACCGCGTGCCGGCAGACTGGATAAGGAAGCAGACCTTGGCGCAAGCCGAGAGGTACATCACGCCCGAACTCAAGCAATATGAGGAGAAAATACTCGGGGCGGATGAGAAAATACTTGAACTTGAATCGCAACTGTTCTCAGAGCTAATCGTTGACATGCAGGAGTTCATACCGCAAATACAAATCAACGCCAACATCCTCGCCCACATCGACACGCTTCTGTCGTTTGCCAAGGTATCGGAGGACAACGCGTACGTGAGGCCTGTGGTCGACGACACCAACGTGCTCGACATTCACCAAGGCCGCCATGCCGTGATAGAGACGCAGATGCCCCTCGGCGAGCGTTACGTGCCCAACGACGTGTATCTCGACACGGAGAAACAGCAGATAATGATGATAACGGGTCCCAACATGGCCGGTAAGTCGGCACTGCTGCGCCAGACCGCCATAATAGTGCTGTTGGCTCAGATAGGCTGCTTCGTGCCAGCCGAGAGCGCGAGAGTCGGACTTGTGGACAAGATATTCACAAGGGTCGGGGCAAGCGACAACCTCTCGCTCGGCGAATCCACGTTCATGGTGGAGATGACCGAGGCCGCGGACATCCTGAACAACGTGTCACCACACTCGCTCGTGCTCTTCGACGAGCTTGGCAGGGGCACGTCAACCTACGACGGCATATCCATAGCCTGGGCAATAGTGGAATACCTGCATGAGCACCGTGGCTCACAGGCACGCACGCTTTTCGCAACCCACTATCATGAACTCAACGAGATGGAGAAGCAGTTCCCACGGATTAAGAACTATAACGTGGCCGTGAAGGAGATTGACGGGAAAGTCATCTTCCTTCGTAAGCTCACGCCAGGCGGGTCGGAGCACTCTTTCGGCATTCACGTGGCTGAGATGGCTGGAATGCCACGCTCCATCGTGCGACGTGCCAACGACGTGCTGAAGGAACTTGAGGCCGACAACGCTGAAGTGGGCAACGCCGGCAAGGCAAAGGTGGAGAACATTGGCAAGGATCGTGACGGCGTACAACTCAACATATTCCAACTCGATGACCCGGTGCTGAAACAAGTGCGTGACGAGATTCTGGAGCTTGACATCAACAACCTCACGCCAGTGGACGCGCTCAACAAGCTCAACGAGATAAAGAAAATCGTGACGGGAAAGTCGTCGAGATAAAACTATAAAACCTATTTCTCCCACTTCACTTGAACGGCGAGACGCGCGTGCCACACGCGGCATGTAATAACCATAAATGAAAATCCCTGTTGCCAAATCAGCAACAGGGATTTTCATTTATATATAGATAATGTGTTTACGCCTTGACAGGCTCAGCTACGACAGGCTCTTCATTGCCTTGCTGCATATTGTCGATCTTCTTACCCAACACGATGTAGGCGACAGGCGAAGCGAGGAAGATGGAACTCAACGTTCCGACTATCACACCTATAATCATTGCGAACGAGAACGAACGGATGGAGTCGCCACCAAGAATAAAGATGGCAAGCAACACGATCAACGTAGACACAGACGTGTTGATAGTACGCGAGAGGGTCTCGTTGATAGAATCGTTGAACAACTTCTGCTTGTCTCCCTTTGGATGCAGGCGAAGGTTCTCACGAATACGGTCGAACACCACCACGGAGTCGTTGATGTCGTAACCTATCACCGTAAGTATGGCACCGATAAACGCCTGGTCAATCTCAAGTGAGAAGCCTATCCAGCCATAGCAGAGCGAGAAGAGGCCGATGACCATGGTCGTGTCGATGGCCAAGGCCAAGATTGAACCGACAGAGAAACCTACGTTGCGGAAACGGAGCAAGATGTAAAGGAATATACAGAGCAATGCCAATCCCACGCTTATGACCGCATTTCTCGTAATGTCCTTTGCCACTGAAGGGCCGACCTTCGACGAGCTGATGATTGAGCCGCCCTGACGGATGTCAGGGTTCTTGAAAGCGTCAACATTGGCCTGGCTGACGAAGCCGCTCTTATGGAGAGCATTGTAGAGAATGGTCTCAGCCTTGTCGTCAGCGTTAGGATCGTTGCTGTCAATATCCCAGTTGGTGCTCACGCGGATTGTCTTGCCATCAGTGCCTATGGCGATAACTGTTGTCGTGGCGAGCTTGCCCTTGTCAGAGCCTGTCGTATTGACAAAGGCATTCTGCAATACGGGGCGGACATCCTCCACAGGAACCGACTTGTTGAGTGTTACCACATAGTTGCGACCACCCGTGAAGTCGATGCTCTGGCTCAAGCCGCGAATGGCGAAGCTGGCCACGCAGATGACGATAGCCACTGCATACACGGCGAAGCTCACCTTGTACATCGACATGAAACGGTATTTGGTGTTCTGCATGAGGTTCTTTGAGAAACCTGTCCAGAACTTCAAGTGCATCCACTTGCCATGGTTGAGCTTGTACTCGTAGATAAGACGAGTGAGGTAAACGGCAGTGAAAAAGTTACAAACGATACCAATGATCCAAGTCGTGGCGAAACCACGGATAGGGCCTGTGCCAACGGCGAGAAGGATGATACCTGTAATCAATGATGTGAGGTTGGAGTCGAAGATGGCTGAGAAAGCATTGCTATAACCCTCGGAAATAGCCTTTCTCATGTCCTTGCCCTTGCGAAGCTCCTCCTTGATACGTTCATACACAAGCACGTTGGCGTCCACGGCAGTACCCAACGACAGCACCATACCGGCAATACCACTCATGGTCAATGCAGCCTGGAAAGAAGTCAGGATGCCAAGCGTGAAGAACACGTTGACCAACAGCGCGCCAATGGCGATAGAGCCAGGGATGATATTGTAGATGGCGAGCATGAAGACTATCAACAGCACGAAAGCCACGATGAACGACACGATACCCTGCTGGATTGACTGCGCGCCAAGCGTAGGACCTACGACTTCTTCCTGAACGATGTGTGCAGGAGCCGGCATACGGCCAGAGTTAAGAGTGTTGGCAAGGTCTTTGGTGTCTTGCACCGTGAAGTTGCCGCTGATGGAGCTTTGTCCACCGCTAATCTCACCGTTTACGCGAGGAGCGGAATAAACAACATTGTCGAGGGTAATGGCTATGGCCTTGCCCACGTTGGCCTTTGTCAACTCGGCCCAACGGCGCGCGCCCTCAGAGTTCATTGTCATGGAAACCTCTGGCTGGCCTGTGAGCTGGTTGAACTCATCCTTTGCCTGCACCACCACGTCACCCTCAAGTGGGGCACGACCATTGGTCGTCGTGACCTTCAAGGCGTGCAACTCAAAGATGTTCTTTGCCTGGATGCCATCAGCTGGCTTGGCGCTCCAAAGGAGCTTGAGGTCGCTGGGCAGAATCTGCTTGGCCAGACCGCCATAGATAATCTTGTTGATGGCAGCCGTATCGCGCACGCTCGCATATCCGCAAACGCTCAGGCCCTGTCCTGTGGTCTGCAGCATGGCGAGCAACGGGTGCAGCTTCTTTGCCTCCTCAAGTTGTGCGTCGGGAGTTGCCTTGATGTTCTTCTTAGCATCCTTGCCATTCTTGAGTTGGAACTTGGGCTTTTCCTGTTTAGCCTGCTTGACCTCCTTCTCGGCCGTGGCCTTAGCCGCGGCCACATCTTTATCGGCCTTTGCGGAGTCGGCAACAGTCTTCTCCTCGGCATCACTATTGGCGATGCGCTGATCGAGCTGCTGCAGATAAGGCAAGACCTCATCAGCATTGTAAGTCTCCCAGAACTCCAGGTTTGCGGAACCCTGCAAAAGCTTACGCATACGCTCCGGCTCACGGATACCAGGCATCTCTACAGAGATACGACCCTCGGCACCCTGCACCTTCTGGATATTGGGCTGAACCACGCCAAACTGGTCGATACGCGTGCGAACCACATTGAAAGAGTTGTCGATGGCAGCGGACACCTCAGAGCGAATGACCTTCTCCACCTCGCTGTCAGTGCTGGTCGGAGAGACTTTGCCCTGCAACTCAGTAGTGGCAAACACCTCGGCAAGCTTGTGGCCAGGGGCATTCTTGTGGTAAGCGTTGATGAAAAGGGTGATGAAGTCGCCCTGTGTGGCTTGCAACTCCTTGCGAGCCTCATCCATGGAACGGGTAAAGGCGATGTCGGTCTTGTGATCGGCAAGATTCTCCACCACGTCGGGCACGGAGATCTCAAGGATTACATTCATACCGCCCTTAAGGTCCAGACCCAGACCAATCTGAGTCTCGAGACACTTCTGGTAGCTGTAGATGCCGAGATACTTCACAGAATCCTTGTAATCCTGCTGGGCAACGGCATCGGGCCGCTTGGCCGCCTGACTGTCATAATAGCTTGTGGCAATCGGGAAGCTCAAGTAGAAGAGGCTCACGAGCGTCAGAAGAACGGCTGTCGTGATAACGATTCCTTTGTTTTGCATTGTGTTTGTTAGTTATTTTTGTTGTTTCTATTTCACTAAAATATATAATATGTGCAAAGTTACAAGTTTTTTTTAGTTTATAATGAAGAAAACTATGGAAATTTAAAGTTTAAGCCAGCACATTATAGGATAATGGTCAGAATTTTTTATGGATTTATCCACTTTGCAAGCATAGGGTTTGAAGTCTGGAGTACAAAGTATGTTGTCAATCCTGACATATATCCTCGACCTATGATAACTTATGCCTGGGCCGTTGCCTGTCTCCACATAGCAATCGACAAGTCCCTTGGAAATGATGCGGTGTGCATAAGAAAGCGGCGTGTCGTTGAAATCGCCACACACGATCATCGGCACCCCACTATGATAGGCTATATACCTCGCCACGGCGTCTGCCTCTGGAGCGCGCTTCTTGGTTTGCCTTCCAAGGTGGTTGATGAGCCATTTCGACGTGCGGGTAACAGCCCTTCCTCCAAGCTCGCCCTTTACGAGTTGCTGAAACTGCTCCTTGTCGTCAAGGGTCAGCCCCGTGGTCTCAAGGTGGTTGTTCACGACGATGATGTCACGATGGCGCACCCTCAACTTGAAGGCGCAGCTCATGTTGCCTTTCGACTTATAGCGTATGCGCTCCTTGGAAAGTATGGGATACTTGGAAAAAATGGTCATGCAATCGCCCTTGTTCTTGGCCGTGTCCTTATATTCGTATACCTTTCCCAAGATGGAATCGACCTGCACGCTGCCGACCTCGTTCTCTGACGACTCTTGCAGACACACGATGTCAGCGTCTTGGCGCTTGATATATTGCAGTATGGCGTTGGGCTTGTCGCGCTCCTCCCATCCCGCATAACTATACACGTTATACGAAAGCACCTTGATGCTTCCCTTGGGCGGAGTCGACGGGAGGTTAAGGGGGCAATACCTCCTCACGGGGCCATAGCAAACTATAAAACCCAACAATGGTATGATAGTCATCCTCACCTTGACCAACGCCCAAAAGACGAGGAAGAAGATGTTGATGGCAAGGACAATGGGGAAAAACAACCCCATGTTGCTCAACTTCGGCCATACGACAGGGTCTACCTTGTCGGCATTGCCAATGAGCAGCATCAGCAGGATGGAAGCCACGTTGGCTCCACCTATTATTTGAACGGTGACACGTGAGACTTTATTCATTTCTTGCTTTGATCGAAGAGCGTCTGCTTCTCGTCACGCGTCAGACTGTCGTAGCCGCTCTTGCGTATCTTGTCAAGGATGCGGTCCACCTCCTCTTGCTTAGCCCTCTTTCGGGCATTATAGTCCCAGTCAAGATTATCATCGCGCTGGTGCTTCATCTTGCTTTGCTCCCACTTGCTTCTCATGCTGTTGAAGATTTGCGAGCCACCTTGCAGGCCTCCGCCGTAAGGGTGACGTTGCCAATACCTTATCAAGAAGAAACCGAATATCATGCCACCAAGATGCGCTATATGAGCCACTTGGGAGCCTGGCTGCGCAAGGGCGGAGAAAAACTCCACCGCGATTGAGCCAAGCACCATCCACTTGGCCTTGATGGGTATCGGGATGGGGATGATGAACATTCGCTCTTCGGGAAACATCATGCCAAAGGCAAGGAGCAATGAATAGATGGCACCAGAGGCTCCCACGGTGGTCCACTGGCTCAATGCCGAATCGTTGGCGGCCGCCACTTGCAACAGTTGGGAAAAGCCAAAGCCACCATCGGAAGATATGACATAAAACTGCACAAACTGGGCTATCTCCTGCATCAATCCCGCGCCAACACCACAGAAGAGGTAATAGGCGATGAAACGGCGTGGCCCCCACACGCGCTCCATCACGGAGCCGAACATCCACAGCATGAACATGTTGAGGATGATGTGTTCCCAACCACCGTGCATGAACATGTAAGTGATGAGCTGATATACATGGAAGTCGGTGGCAAGGAAGAAATGGAGGCCAAACAGTGAGTTGAGGTCAACCACCCGCCCCAAAGCGAGCATTGATATGAAACACAGGAAATTCAGGATGATAAGGTTGCGTGTTACCGCTGGCATTCTAAGCATAATTACTATATGATTCTGATTTATAACCGCCCACACCACAACATGGCGAGGGCACGGTTGCAAAATTACGAAAAAAAGCCCTTAAAAGGCCATCTTGCGAGTCTTTTACCACTTTTTTTAGCCTTTCATGCCACTTTTCTTTTCTTTTTGTTTGCTGATTAAAACTATTGCATTATATTTGTCGCTGAATAAGGGATTTAGAGCCTGAAAAGCATTTCACGTCCCGCTCCAACCGCTACGAGGCAAACGATTAAGCAACATAAATCACATTAATATATTACAATTATGACAAAAGCAGATCTTATCAAGAAGATTGCCGCAACAGCCAACATCAACGCAACAGAGGCAAAGCTGGCTCTCGATGCCACCACAGAAGCCATCAAGCAAGCCCTCACCGCCGGCGAGAAGGTTCAGCTCATCGGTTTCGGCACATTCTCCGTCAACGAGCGCCCAGCTCGCGACGGCAAGAACCCACGCACAGGAGAGCCCTTGCACATAGATGCCAAGAAGGTGGCTAAGTTCAAGGCCGGAGCCGATTTCGAGAAGTTGCTCAATGCTTAAGGCAAGAACACACAATCTTAAATAAAGCACAAGAACTGTTCCGGCATGGAGTCCATCCATTCCGGAACTTTTTGTTTATATACGGCACAATGTTAACCAACGATAAATAATTTAATTTAATCAAAAAAAAACGACACGCTATTGCTTTTCTGCATACTTTTGTAAAAAAATAAAAGACATCGTGCTTTACTTAAATGCAATACCTAATTCACCAATGCCAAAAAGCAGGTGGAAGGCCATTGTTTCAGGATACACACTACTGGCCATTATCATGACAGTGATGCTTTTTTCAAGTTGCGATGACAACCCGAACGGATCGGCAATTCCAACTTGCATACACACGAGTCTGGAACTAAAAACGCAGACTTCGCTCACCAATGCCATATATACGCCCACTAAAGGATTGCCCGCCACGTGGTTCGTGGTGAATATATACAAAGGCAATGAAAGTGGGACACCAGTATACTCCACACAGGTTGGCGTGGAGAAAGACACAAGCAGCATAGCCACGTTGCATCTTGACGACTTGAGCTTGCAGCCAGGAAGATACAATGTGGTGGCATGGGCAATGGCCTGGGACAAAACAGATTCAACATACACGGGATTCAATTTCACAGACCTCTCCAACGTCACGTTCTCACCATCATATTATGGGAACTCTAACGCAAAGGAATGCTATGAGGCGCGCTTCAACATTGACGTGCCAGACACTCTGACAAGCGACACTGTAAAGTTCAACGAGACGATGCACACCCCAATGGCGGCAGTGCAGATTGTCACGACAGATGCCGACGCCTTCCTGCAATCGCAATCCCCCAGCACCGCGACAAGAGCACAGCTGTCAGACTACTCCATCAAATGGCAATACGACCTGTATTGCCCCACAGGATACAATGTCTTACAGGGAGTGCCAAACAAGTCGGAAACGGGCATTGGCTTTTCTTCACCTCTTACAGCCATTTCGTCCCAAGAGGCTTCGTTGGGTTTCGACTACATCTTCGTAAACGGAGAAAAGTCGAATGTTACGCTGTCGCTCTACGTGATAGACAACAAAACACGAAAAGTGGTAAACCAGTACATGGGCATCACTGTGCCATTGGAAAGAGGCAAGGCCACCATAATAAAAGACAATTTCCTTACTAACAAGAAGGATTCAGGAGCAGGAATCAATCCTGATTTCAATGGCAACATAGACATCACAATACCAGACTAAACAATTTTATAGAAAATATTACAGTTTTAAATCAAAAAAAAGTCATGAAAAAGATTCAACTATTCGTTGGAGCTTTGGCCATGCTTGGTTTGACAGCATGTCAAAGTGATGATTTGCAAGGTGGAAAAGGAGATGACACCAGCGTGAGACTTACCGCGACATTGGCTGATGGCGTCGCCACACGCGCCAGCATAGACGACACAGGCAAAGGCACCAAGGCTGATGAGTGCATACTCCAGATTTATGAGAAAGAAGGCGATGGCGACAATGCCACCTACACTCCTTATGGAAGCCAGACAAAGGTCAGCGTAAATGACCTCAAGGCACAATTCTCAAATGTAAGAGTGGTTTCTGGCAAGACTTACAAGTTTGTGTTCTGGGCAGACAACAAGGAGGGCGACTACTACAACGACACCGACCTTAGAAACATCACCATAAAGAATACTGCGGAAAACCTCAACGATGACAAGCGCGACGCTTTCTTCGGTTCCTACGAAGCCACAATCACAAAAGACATAGACCAAGATGTCGAACTGACACGCCCGTTTGGACAAGTAAACCTGACGACCACCGACTACCAGCAAGTGCCAGACGACAGGAAGCCAAACAAGGTGCAGATTGTATACACCACCGGTGGCTACGAAGGGCTGAACGCTCTAACCGGTGAAACCACTGGCTCACAACTCAAGAACATCACCACTACCACGGCCAACATCATGGACAACTCCAATGGCTACATGGCAATGGACTATCTCTTCGCGCCACAAGAGCAAGATGGAAAAGAAAACCCGGCAATCGTAGACTTCACCACCAATTTCTATAAAGACGGTACCTTGATCACATCCAACAACAAGACAACAAACATACCCGTGAGGCGCAACTACCGCACAAACATCAGCGGAAATCTCCTCACGAATGGAGCTAACCTGAATGTGACCGTGCTGCCAGGATTCTCTGGAACAATCATCACACCTTACACAGACGAGACAACCCTGAACGATGGTGGAAGCTGGATCGTAAACGACGGCACAGCAAGCATAGACCTGTCAAAGGTAGACAACTTGAAAAGCGACCTCAACCTCTACATCAATGGCACTACATCTCCTGTAAACATCCAGTTGGGAAGCAAGGCAGAGAGCGACCATCAGATTAACATCATTGTCCTGCAAAACGCAAAAACTCCTACATTCACCGTGGCAAATGGCGCAAAAATCATCAGCAACTTGAATGTGACGAGCTACAGCAAGGATCCAACTACGAAAGGTATCTTCCTAAATGCACCTATGAAAAATGTCACGTTCTCAGGACTTTATCTCACAAACAAGGGCATGCACCTACAGGCTGCAATGAACAATGTGACCATCACAAAGTGCAATGCCAACATCGTCAATACGGAAAACAACAATGACGTTGATTTCGTGAAAGTTGATGGCACTGGCGCAGGCAGTCCAGTCATCACAGGCAGCCTAAATATCACAGACAACACTGTGAATATCGTGACCAAAAATGCAGGAGACGGTTATCTCGCAAATCTGTGGCAACTTACCAAAGGCACTGTCAACATAACAGGCAACCATGTTTCAGGAAACTGTAGCGGTGTGTTTAGCTATATGGCACCAGACAAGATTGATGTGGAAAACAACGATTTCGAATGCGAGAGCAACGGTGTAGTGATACAACGTCCAAATGGTGAAAACATTGTCAAGAACAACACGTTCAAAAACAATACTCTTTCCATATTCTTCTCGCACTTTGAAACAGCGAACAAGCCAACCATTGAAATCACGGGCAACACCATCAACAATGGAATTTACATTGGATATTATAATGAAGCAGGCTGCCATGCCACACTTACAGTAAAAGACAACATAAAGAAAGAAGACGAACACACTACATACAAGAATCTATACTTTACATCTTCTAATCCTGTAACCTTTGAAAATGGTAGCGACTACGCCAATCCATTCAAGGATTGAAAATGCCATTGCTCCAACAAAAAAACGATTTCAATTTTAGAAACCAATAAAACTTGAAAGCGTCCAAACCGCAACACGGTTTGGACGCTTTTTTGTGTTTCCGCTGTAAGGTGTCACTGAATGTTAGCCACCATCCGTGCAATTTCTCATACAAAAACGATGAAAGACGCGTAAAAACTTGCGCATTCCAGCTTTAAGGCTTAATTTTGCACTTGAGATATACGGCAAATTATCAAAACTCAAATCACGACAATAGTTTTCGCTATTTCCCATCATGCAGTATACGTCTGCAAGAGAGAACGTTATGACTTTTGAAGAGTATTTTCTCATCAATATATCATGCAGGCAAATGGTGAAGACAAGAATAACATTTGATTTAGAAAATCCAAATTATCGAAATGTATAACAAAAAAAGAAGCAGCACGGGAAATTGGAAACGCTGTTTATTGGCAAGCTCATTCCTTGTTGCTGGCTCCACGGCGTTTGCGGAAAGCGACATCAGTGGCACAGTGGTTGACGCACAGGGAAACCCCTTGGCTGGCGTGGTGGTGAGAGTGGAAGGAAGCAAGAAAGGCACTATCACCGACGGCAACGGCCACTACTCCATCGACGCAACACCCACGCAACGCCTACAATTCTCGTTTCTTGGCTTCACGAGCCAAACGCTCGATGCCGCGCATGGCAGCCAAGTGGTATTGCAGGAAGATGACCAGACTCTCAGCGAAGTGGTGGTCGTGGGCTACGGCACGATGCGAAGAAAAGACGTGACAAGTTCCATCACCACATTGAAGCAAGACGACCTCAACCTTGGCGTGGTGACCTCGCCTGGCGAGCTCTTGCAGGGCAAGGTGCCGGGACTCGTCGTCACCACCACGGCCGACCCCAACGGCGAGCCTTCGGTCACCCTCCGCGGCGCCTCGACGCTTCGCACGGGCGAGGCGATGCAACCTTATTACATCGTGGACGGGGTGCCGGGAGTAGACCTCTCGTTGGTGTCGCCCGACGACATCGAGAGCATCGACGTGCTGCGCGATGCCACGGCAACGGCAATATACGGCTCAAAGGCCGCCAACGGTGTCATAATAGTGACTACGAAAAAGGGGCACAACGGCTCAGCGCGAATAGGCTATCGGGGATACGCGGCAATGGAAAGCGTGGCGAAAGACCTGGAACTTGCCACCGCCACGGACCTGCGCAACTATGCCAAGGCCAACAACTTCACCCTGCCCGACGACAAGGGCGCCGACACCGACTGGCAGAAAGAGGTGGAGCGCACGGGCTTCAGCCACAACCACAACCTCTCGGTGAGCGGCGGGACGGCCAAGTCGAGCTACAACGTCAGCCTCAACTACCTCAACCGAAAAGGCGTGATAAAGGGCACCGACAAGGAGCGCTTCTCGGCAAGGGCCTTGGCGCAATCGAAAGTGCTGCGCGACAGGCTCAACCTCGCCCTCGGCGTGAACTACAGCCGCACGGAGAGCAACGACGTGCCAAGCGGAGGAGACTGGGGAGAGGGCGTCACCGATGCCATGGCATACTACTCGCCGACACAACCCGTGAGAAACGAGGACGGCAGCTGGTTCAGCTCGTCAAGCGTCACACACTACTACAACCCCGTGTCGATGATCCACGAGGACATGATGAACTATGTGAAGAAGAGGCTGCAAATCACGGGCAAGGCCGACCTGAACCTCATGAAAGGGCTCACGTGGACAGCGCAGTTCTCATATTCAGACAGGCAGAACGTCACGTCCATCTACCACTCCACCAAGTCGCAAATCACGCAAAGCAACGGACAGGCGACCCGCAGCACCTACTTCAGCAACAAGAAGGTGTTTGAGACCTACGCCAACTACCAAGCCAACATCGGCGACGACCACCGTCTCGGGGTCATGGCTGGATACTCCTGGGAAGAGTCAAACCAAGACGACGGCTTCGGCCTCACGGTGAAAGACTTCTACAACGACAACCTGAAGTATTATGACCTCACGTTCGCCAACAAGATAGATGGCATCGACGCCGTGGAGAGCGGCAACCTGTCTACCCTTCGCATGATTTCCTTCTATGGGCGCGCCAACTACTCCTTTGCCGACAAGTACAGCGTCCAGGCGACGCTGCGACGCGACGGCTCGTCGGCATTCGGCAAGAACAACCGCTGGGCCACGTTCCCATCGGTGAGCGTGGCATGGCGACTGAGCGAGGAGAGCTTCATCAGCAACCTCAACGTTTTCGACAACCTATCGCTGCACGCCGGATATGGCGTGAGCGGCAACTCGCTCGGCTTCGACGCTTTCACCGCCTTGCAGACCTACGCCGCCACGGGATGGTTCCAATACACCGACTCAAAGGGGCAGACCCACAACATGCACACCATCGGGGCGACAAACAACTCCAACCCCAACCTGAAATGGGAACGCACGGGAATGTTCAACATTGGCATAGACTTCGGCTTCTTCGGAGGCAGACTGTCGGGAACGGTGGAATACTACGACAAGCGCACCTCCGACCTCATCTATTATTACCCCGTGTCAACCAACCGCTATCCATTCGGCACCATGACGGCCAACGTGGGCGACATCAGCAACAAGGGCGTGGAACTGAGCATACACGCCGTGCCGGTCATGACAAAGGACTTCAAGTGGACCACCGCGCTCAACCTCTCGCACAACAGCAACAAGGTGGTGAAGCTCTCCAACCAGACGTTCTCGGTGAACTATATCAACGAGGCCGACTGCATGATCACCGGCAACAACGGCGTATGCGTGCAGCGCATCATGGAGGGATGCCCCATAGGGCAGTTCTACACCTATGAGTGGGCGGGCTACGACGACAACGGCGTCAGCCAGTTCTATGTCCACGACCCTGCCACGGGCGAGCGCACCGGCGAGACGACCACCAAGCCACAAGAGACCGACCGCACGAAGACGGGCAGCGCGCAACCCAAGCTCACCTACGGATGGAACAACACGCTGGCCTATAAGCGCTGGAGCCTCAACGCGTTTTTCCAAGGCGTGATAGGCAACAAGATCTTCAACGCCCTGCGCGCCCAGGGCAACTGCGTGAGCCTCATCTCGCAGGGAAAGAACGTGCTCAAGGAGTGCCTCACCGACCAGAAATATGGCGACGTGAACTCGCAGGCGCCTTCCGACCGCTGGATAGAGGACGGCAGCTACCTCCGACTGTCCACGCTCACCCTGGCCTACGACTTCGGAAAGATTGGCGATTGGGTCAGCGGACTCTCCGTGTACGCCACCTGCGACAACGTGTTCACCATCACGGGCTACAAGGGAACCGACCCGGAGGTGGACCTCGGCGGACTGACGCCGGGCATACAATGGCGCAACATGTATTATCCACACACACGCACGTTCATGATGGGCGTGAAAGTCAACTTTTAATGTTTAAGCTATAATGGCAAAAATGAAATACTTGATGGCGGCGGCCATTGTCACCATGGCTACGGCGTCGTGCACCGACCTCGACGTTGACGTCAAGTCGAAACTCACGCAATACCCCACAGAGTCGGAGATAGCCTTGGAGGGGAAGATGGCCGATGCCTACTACGCCTTCCGCGAGCAGCTCGGCAACAACTACAACCGATACCAGACGTTCTCGTCCGACGAGGCCACGGGCCTGAGTTTCGATGGCGACTACTACGACGGGGCTGAGAACATCAACCCCACCCTGCACACCTTCAACGCGAGCGACAAGCCCCTCAACTGGTGGAGCGACGTGGCCGGAGGCATCACGAGGTGCAACAAGCTCATAAACGAGCTGGCGGAACAGGACAACGCCACCACGAGGCGTTACATAGCCAACCTCCGCGCCGTGCGAGCCTTCTACCACTTCATATTGATGGACAGCTATGGCGACGTGCCCATACTGGACAAGATCTTCGACGACAACGAGGCCATTGAGCGAAAGCCGCGCAAGGACGTGGCCGAGTTCATAGAGAAAGAGCTGAAAGAGTGCCTGACCGACCTGTCCACGGCAAGCGACGCATCCACCTACGGCAAGCCAAACAAGTGGATGGCGGAGGCCCTCTTGGTGAAACTGTACATGAACTGGGCGGTCTACACCTGTGGCGACGTGGCCGACTACGACCCAAGCACCACGGCAAACACTAAGCTCAACGACGCGGTAGCATATTGCGACGACATCATCCTGAGCGGACTCTTCAACCTCTCCGACAACTATCGCAAGAAGTTCCTCTACGACAACGGCGCGCAAATCAAGGACTTCATCTACGCCATGCCCTACGACTGCGTGTCGGCCCAAGGCATGCTCTACGGTCGTTTCCGCACGTTCAGGAAGATAGACCAAGGCTCGCCCACGGGATATTACAACGGACTGATGAAAAAGTCGTGCGCCGGCATCTGCGCCATGAATCCCGAGTTCAGCGACCTGTTCACCCTCAAGGGCGACGAGCGCAACAAATGCGTGCTGATGGGCAAGGTGTTCATCCACGACGCCATAACGGGCGAGGAGACCTCCACGCCTTATATGTACAAGGGCGAGCAACTGGAATTCACCAAGACCATCACGCTGAAAAGCGGCGGCGAGGCACAGCTCAACGCCGGAGCCACGCCCTACGGGTGGCGGCAGGGCTACAGGTCGATAAAGTTTTATCCCAACCCCAACGAGTTTGCCGAGCACGACCGCTACCAAAGCAACGACGTGCCAATATTCCGCTACGCCGACATCTTGCTCGAAAAGGCCGAGGCCATTCTCCGTGGGGCCGACGCCACCAACGGCGACACGCCACAGAGCCTGTTCAACCAGATTCGCGCCTATGTCAACGCGCCATTGCTCGACCACACTCCATCGCTGAAGGAGATTCTCGACGAGCGAGGCCGTGAGTTGTTCGATGAGAACTGGCGACGCAACGACATGATACGCTTCGGCACGTTCGAGAGCGAGTATGGATTCCACCGAAAAGGATTCGCCTACGCCAACTTCGACAAGCGTCGCCGCGTGTTCCCCGTGCCAACATCGGTGATGGAGGAAAACACCAACTGGAAGCAAAACGCCGGATACCAAGACAAGTAAAGCAACATAAACGCCTGAAAAACAGCGCAAGACTACATACAAACGCAATCAGGGGCGGCCCATTTGGGTCGCCCCTGATTGTTCTATATTAGCACGGCATGTTGTGGTGTTAATACCACCACGTCGGGGTGTCGTTAGAGCGGTGTCGGCTTCACGCTTGAATCGCGTCGGCTCTACGCTTGAATCGCGTCGGCTTCACGCTTGAATCGCGTCGGCTTTACGCTTGAATTCCGACGGCTTTACGCTTGAATTCCGAAGTAGCTCTGTTTCAACGTTTTTGGCCGCAGCCCACCCTACTTCATCAACGTGAGTTTTGCGGTTTGCACGTTGGCGCTGTTGGCTCCAATCATGATGTCGAAGTCGCCCGGCTCAAGCACTGCCTTGCCCTCACTGTCATAATAGCTGAGCGTGGTAGCGTCGATGTCGAACGACACCGCCTTGCTCTCGCCCTTGGCAAGGTGAACTCGCTGAAAGCCTTTCAGTTCCTTCACAGGTCTTACGACGCTCGCAAAGCGGTCTCGGATGTAAAATTGCACGATTTCATCGCCATCACGGTTGCCAGTATTGGTAATGGTGGCGGTTGCCGTAATCTTGCTACCAGCCTTCATCGTAGGAGAGGAAAGCGTCACTGGACCGTAACTGTAAGTGGTGTAGCTCAATCCATATCCGAAAGGATAAAGCGGCCCCTGGGTCACGTCGGTATAGTTGCTCTGGTATTTGCGGAACACCTTGCTGCCATCCTCCACCGGGCGACCCGTGCTGAGGTGGTTATAATATAGAGGCTCCTGCCCCGTGGCGCGCGGGAAACTGTTGACCAGCTTGCCCGTGGGCACCTTGTCGCCAAAGAGCACGTCGCAAATGGCGTCACCAGTCTCCGAACCGGCAAACCACACGTTCATGATTGCCGCCACGTTGTCGTTCTCCCACGAGAGCACTGTTGGGCGGCCAGCGAAGTTGAGCAGCACCACTGGCTTGCCAGTCTTCACGAGAGCCTTGAGCAAGCGAGCCTCAGCGTCGGGCATGGTGAGGTCGGTACGCGCCGAGCTCTCACCGCTCATTTCCGCCATTTCACCGAGACAAGCCACGATGACATCGGCGTTTTTCGCTACTTCAATGGCCTCAGCCAGCATCCGCTTACCATCGCCACGTGGTATAGGACGGCCAAAGCAGACTGCCGCCTGGCGCACGCTGTCGTCGTAGATGTTTGAGCCTTGTGCGTAAGTCACGGTAGCCTTATCGCCGAGATAGCGCCGCATGGCCTCCTTTATGGTGCTGTATTTCTCAGGCTTGTCGCCCGTGGACCAGCATCCTGGCAGATTGTTGCGAGTGTCGGCGAGAGGGCCTATGAGGGCGATGGAACCTTGCTTTTTCAGGGGCAGGATGTCGTTGGCGTTTTTCAGCAGCACGAAAGTCTGCGCGGCTATGTCGCGTGCCGTCTGGCGATGCTCGGCAGTATACAGTGCCTTCTTCTCGCGCTTTGGGTCACAATAGCGGTAAGGGTCATCGAAGAGCCCGAGCTTATATTTCGCCTCCAACACGCGCCTCACGGCTTGATCCACCTGCGCCATCGTCACCGTGCCGTCGTCGAGGCAAGCCTTCAGCTGGATGAGGAAGGCCGATGAGCACATATCCATGTCGGTGCCGGCTCGCAAGGCCTGCGCCGCGCTCTGCTTCTGATCGCCGAAGCCCCAAGTCGTCATCTCGCCTATGGATCCGTAGTCGGTGACAAGGAATCCGCCAAAGCCCCACTGCTTGCGCAGCACGTCGGTCATGAGCCAGCGGTTGCCCGTGGCGGGCATGCCGTCCACGACGTTGAACGACGACATCACGGAGCCCACGCCAGCTTCAACCGCAGCCTTGTATGGCGGCAAGTATTGGTTGTACATACGCAGGTGGCTCATGTCCACCGTGTTGTAGTCGCGCCCCGACTCCGAGGCTCCATAGAGGGCATAGTGCTTCAGGCACGCCATGAGCTCATTCTTGGCATAGCCGGCTTTCTCGCCCGCGCCTTGATAGCCACGTATGGCGGCCACGCCCATCACCGACGATAGGTAAGGATCCTCGCCATAGCCTTCGGCCACACGACCCCAACGGGCATCGAGAGCCACATCGACCATGGGGCTGTAGTCCCAGCAGATGCCACTCGCCGTGGCCTCCTCAGCCGCCATGCGCGCGCCGGCCTCTATCGCTTGCGGATTCCATGAGCACGCTTGCGCCAAGGGTATGGGCAGCACCGTCTCGTAGCCGTGAATCACGTCGAGCCCGAAGATGAGCGGTATGTGCAAACGGCTTTTCTTGACCGCCACCTCTTGCAAGGCCCTGACCTTGGCGGCGCCCTTGGTGTTGAGCACCGCGCCAAGCATGCCTTTCTCCACCAGCTCCACGAGCGGCGAGTTGGTCTTGGCGCCAGTGGTGAGGTCTGTTCCGGGCATGAGGTTGAGTTGCCCTATTTTCTCCTCAACGGTCATCTTGGCCATCAGGTCGTCCACAAACTCGTTCATGGGCTTCTTTTGCGCATGAAGGGAGAGACATGAGACGACAAGTGATAAACACAGTATTGTTTTCTTCATGATATTATGATATTAAAAGATGTTCGCCATTCGGGTTGCGGACGGGCCGTGCTATTACTTTTGGAACACCCTGACGTAGTCTATCTTCATCGTGGCGGGCAGCGCGGTCTCGTCCACGCCCTTTTGTCCGCCCCAGCTTCCGCCCCAGGCGAGATTTAGGATGACATAGAAAGGCTCAGAGAACGGCCAATAAGTCTTCGTCTTGTTGTCGGGAGTGTAGGTGAAGTATTTCTCGCCATCGATATAGTAGGCCATGTAATCCTCGGTCCACTCACAGGCGTAGGTGTGCCATCCGCCCTCGGCGTTGGCGAGATATTTCTCCTTGTGCTCCTTGGCCGTTCCGCCATTGTTGTAGCCATTGCAATGAATCGTGGACGACACGTAGTTGGGGTTGTAGCCCACTTCCTCCATTATGTCGTTCTCGCCGTCTTCCGGCCAGCTCTTGAAGTTGACAGGCATCATCCAGAAGGCGGGCCACGTGCCCCTGCCCTTTGGCAGCATGATGCGCGCCTCTATCCAACCATATTTCCATCCCGTGTTTCGGCAAGCGTAAACTCGGCCCGAACACACGCGGCCAGCGTCGTTCTTGTAGCACGTGACGCTAAGCACGCCATCGGCAACGCTCGTGACCTTGCCGTCGTTCACGTAATATTGCAACTCGTTGTTCACCCAACCGGCGTTTTGTATCTCATGTGTCCAGTCGGAGCCCAAGCTGGAGCCATCAAACTCATCGTGCCACACCAGCTTGTAACCTTCCGGCACCTTAATGTCATCATTAGGCGGCTCAACCTCCGACGATGACGGCTGCTGCACTACCGGAATGGCTACGGCCTGGATGCCGGACACTATCTTCACGTTGCCAGTGCGCGCGTCCTTGCTGTTGTTGGCCTCGACGGTGACGCTCACCGACCCGCTCTTCGAGGTCGTGCCCGTAGAGCTGACCTTTATCCAACTGTCCTCGGTGTAGGCGCGCCATTCCTTTGGCGCGTCGGTGACGGCCACGGAAAACGTTCCGCCACTGGCCGGGCAGTCTATGTTTGTAGGAGAAGCCGTGAGAGTGGACGTGGCAACGTTGTTTTCGCCACCTCCATTTCCCCCACACGCCGTCAGCGACAGGAACATGAAGAACAACAGGAGCAAATTGCTTATTCTCATAGTATGATAATTATTACAAAGGGCATGCCACAGCCTTAGCGTGGCATACCCTCCTTTGTTTACGTAGTTTTTATTTAGCAGTTTTCTGAATGGTGATATCACTTATGGTGATCACCGATCCGGCGGGCGCACCGCCGAAGTCGAGCACCACGTTGATAGATGACGCATCGGCAGACAAGGCCTTAGCCGGCACCTTTATCTCAGTCTCGCTGTCAGCGACTAAGTCGTGGCGGCCATCGGTGAAGAACACATTGGCGTCGTCGACACTCACCACCTTGAAGGTCATTTGCGGTATGTCGGTGGTGGAATGCACCTTGATGCGCATGTCATAGTTCTCGCCAGCCACAATGGGCAAGAACTTGCCGAGGGTCTCCGTGTGGAAGACCACCTGCGCCTGCCATTGCTGGCTGCTCGCGTCGGGCAACGTCACCTGATACTTGCCGCCGCCAAGGGCCTTGAAGCCTATCGGGTCGGGGTTGGCGGCCCAACTGTCGCCATTGGCATAGTAGAATGTCATCATCGACTCGCTGAAGTTGTCGTCTATCTGCTTCCAGATGTTGTTTGGCGAGTCGTAGGTGTAGACGGTCGGGTCTTCCACCACCTCTGGCAGCTTGGTGCCGTCGTCGTTGGCATGGTCTTTCAGCACGATGTTCTCCACGTTGATAACCGTGTTGTCGGCGTTGCCGCCAAAGTCGAACACGATCTTTATCTGCGACGCGTCGATACCCTTCATGTCGCTCTTCCAGAAGCAGACCGGCTCGCCGGCCTTCAGCGTTGCCTTTTCCGCGAAAAGGAAGTTGTTGTCGTCCGCCGCGTCGGTCACCTTGATGGTCACGCCGTTGTGGTCGGTGTTGGAGGTGAGGATGACCGAGAAGTCGTAGTTGTTGTCCGCCGAGAGCGAGATGCTGGATGGCAATTGCATCTGTCCCTGCCATTGGTCGGTGGTGGCCGTGGGCAGGGTGATGTTCTCATAGTCGTAGCCGTCCATGCTATACGTCGGGTCAGCTATCTGGCTCCATCCCGGAGCATAGTAGAATGAACTTGGCTTGTGGGCTGAGGCTGGTTCGCTGCGCCAGAGGTTAAACTTGCTGTCGGCCACAAAGCCGCCAAAGCCGTTCATCTTGGTCTTGTTGACATGGAAGGTCTGCGTCAGGCTTCCGTCGGAGATGCCATTGCGGTTTTTCACCTTGCACTCCACGGTGTAGTCGCCCGCCTTGCGGTAGTAGGCGGAGTCCTTGTAAGCCGAGGAATAGCGCGAGCCATTGATAATCCACACTGGCGTGACACCTTGAACCGACTGGTCGAAATCGAAGTGTGCCTGGTTTGTGTTCTGGTCTACGGTCACCTTGAAGGCGTCGGCGTAGTCGCCCACCTGCGGCAGACCGTTAGGGTCGGCACCGCTGTAGTCTTCTGGCGAGCAAGCCACAAAGGCCAAGGCCGCGAGACATGTGATGAATATCTTTGTTTTCATGATATTATACTCTTTTTTTATTATCCTTTTTCCCTTGTCACTGAATACTAATAGTCGTTCTGTTGAAGATTTGGATCGGCAGACAATTCACTTTGCGGTATAGGGAGATACTTCTTGCTTTCCGTCCACGAAGCCGTGCGGTTGCCCTCTTCGTCGGGCACGAGCGTCGTGGCGGCCTTGCCCGTGCGCACGAGGTCCCAGTAGCGCTTTCCCTCGCCAAGGAACTCCAAGTGGCGCTCGTTGACAATGGCGTCAAGGTTGACGCTTGTCAGGTTGGCGATGCCGGCACGCTCGCGCAGCATGTTGACATACTTCAGCGCCGTGGAGTTGTCGCCATTGGTGCGGAGCAGCAGCTCGGCGGCGTTGAGCAGGGTCTCGGCATAGCGATACACACGCAGGTTGTTGTTGAAGTTGAGGTCTGCGTCCCAGCCAGCGTCTTTCACGTTCTCAACCAGCGGCAGGTACTTGCCCTGGAAGAGGCCAGTGTTCATGTATCCGGCCTCATAGGTGATGCCATTCTCCTTGGCTACCTTATCGGCATCGAAGATGGACACGTCGCGACGCACGTCTTGCCCGGAGTACATGTCGTAGATGGCATGGCGCACGGGGCCGAAGCCCCAGCCATTGTCAACACCAGCCGCGCCAGACGTCCAACCGCGAGGGCCAAGAAGACGAGGCAGCACCGTGCCGCCCACGGCGAGAGGCGAGCTCCATCCACGCAGGTGGTTGTTGTCGTCGTAGTTGATCTCGTAGATGCTCTCCGAGCACCACTCGCCGCCTTCTGCCCACATGGCCTTGAAGTCGGGATTGAGGGCATACTGCCCACTCTGTATGATCTCGTTCATGTATCCCAAAGCCTTGGGATAGCGGCTCTCGTCGTTTTGATACATCACCAGCTCTGCGTAGACCATGTAAGCGAAAGCCTTGGTCACGCGCCCCTCGTTGCCGGAGGATGCCTTCATCGGCAGCGCGGAGCCGTACTTGTCGAGCACGTCCTCAAGGTCGGTGATGATGTTGGCGTATATCTCATCGGCCTTGAGCTGTGGGGCCTTGTAGTCGCCACTGAGGTTCTGCGTGAAGTAAGGTATGTTGCCCCAGAACTTCCACAGGATCATGTAGTAGTAGTCGCGCAACACGCGCGCCTGTGCCGTGTAGGAATCGGCATGCTCCTGCGTGAGGTCGGAGCCTTGCGTGGCAAGGGCCTTGTCCACATAACCTATGAGGTCGTTGCAACGCTTCACGCCGCTGTACTCATCAATCCACAAAGATTCCAGCGTGTTCTCAGCCGTGGCCTTGAAGTTGAATATCAACTGCCAGTTGAGCATGTCGCTCGCGCTGCCACCGCCTGGATAGCAGTCGTCGCTCATGATGTCGCTGCAAAGGTTTATTGGCGCGTAGTTGCCGTTGCCCCAGTCGGCCCAGTGGAGAGGGTCATAGGAAGCCGTCAACGCCTCTTGTATGTGCTCGTCGGTGGTATAGTATTCGTTGACATCGTCGGAGGTAGGCGACTCCACATCAAGGAAGCCCTCGCCACATCCCGTCAGCCCGACGGTGGCCAGGCTCATGATGCCAAGAATGAATATGTTATGTTTCTTCATGATGTTTTATAGTTATGTTAGGAAGTGAGAAGTTTAAAGTGTGATGTTGAATCCGACAGTCCATGTGCGGGCTTGCGGATAGACACCATAGTCCACGCCGAGCGACGTGCCACCAGAGGCTATCTCTGGGTCGAAGCCATGATACTTGGTGAACGTGAGCAAGTTCTCGGCGCTGACATAGAAACGCAGGCGCTCCACCATGAGCTTCATGGTAAGGCTCTTCGGGAGAGTATAACCCAAGGTGATGTTCTTCAAGCGGAGATATGAACCGTCGAAGATGTAGAGGTCGCTCGACTGCCAGTTGTTGGCGTCGCCGTTGTATAGGCGAGGAATCTTGTTTGACGTGCCTGGGCCTGTCCAGCGTCCGAGCATCCACGATGGATAGTTGCTGGAGGATATGTCGGTGCGGCGTGTCGCGTCGAATACGTCAACACCTGCCACGCCCTGCCAGAACATGTTGAAGTCGAAGCCTTTCCAGGAGGCGTTGAAGTTGACGCCAAAGGTCCACTTAGGTGTTCCGTTGCCAATGTCGGTGCGGTCGTTGTTGTCAATCTGGCCATCGCCGTTCACGTCCACGAAGCGCACGTCACCAGGCTGGGCGTTGGGCTGGATGGGCTTGCCCTCGGCGTTGACGTAGCTGTTGACCTCATCCAACGTCTGGAAGATGCCGGCTGTCTTGTAGCCATAGAAGAACGGGAATGGGTGTCCGTTCTCGGCGCGGGT
>ERZ808270.330-NODE-330-length-28986-cov-4.066399_pt1 | contig 28986 bp, 22 predicted proteins | sample MGYA00521082_ERZ808270 | MGnify/ENA primary metagenome ERZ808270 (study PRJEB31516, sample SAMN03275594) | gut metagenome | biome: mammalia-associated habitat; material: feces | host: Papio cynocephalus | place: Kenya | collected 2012-07-27 ... | reverse complement strand
TCGGCAATACCCCAGAGTTCACCCCATCCAAACGGGAATAAGAATTCGATATCTGTCGTTCCCTTAGAATAGAAACACAGTTCCTCGGCAGAATGATCACGCAGACGCATCTCATCTTCCTTGATTCCCAGAGATAACAGCCAGTCACGGCAGAACGCTCTCCAGTACTGGAACCACTCTAAATCGGTACCCGGCTCACAGAAAAATTCCAGCTCCATCTGCTCAAACTCTCTCGTACGGAATGTGAAATTACCCGGTGTAATCTCATTACGGAAAGACTTACCGATCTGTCCGATTCCAAACGGAATCTTCTTACGGGAAGTTCTCTGCACATTTTTAAAGTTAACAAAAATACCCTGTGCGGTCTCCGGACGAAGATATACGGTATTTTTTGCATCTTCGGTAACACCCTGGAATGTCTTAAACATCAGATTAAACTGACGGATGTCTGTAAAATTATGCTTACCACAGGATGGACATGGAATGTTATGGCTTTCAATAAAGTCCACCATTTTCTCATTGGACCATCCATCTACAGATCCGTCGAGCGCAATGTCATTCTCCTGTGCGAAATCCTCGATCAGCTTATCTGCACGGAAACGCTCATGACATTCTTTACAGTCCATCAGCGGATCAGAGAAACCGCCCAAATGTCCGGAAGCAACCCAGGTCTGTGGGTTCATCAGGATGGCACAGTCCACACCGACATTGTATGGATTTTCCTGTATGAACTTCTTCCACCATGCACGCTTCACATTGTTTTTCAGTTCTACACCAAGATTTCCGTAATCCCATGTATTTGCAAGACCGCCGTAGATTTCAGATCCCGGATATACAAAACCTCTTGCTTTTGCCACCTGCACAATTTTGTCCATCGTCTTTTCCATTATGTAATCCTCACATTCTATTATGTATTTTTCGATCCATTCAAAGGCTGGATCCGAGTTACTTATAAATTATATAGGTATATACCTGACTGAATTCGCCTGTGGCATCATCGGTACTGGTATCTTCCTCGTCAAATTGAAACTTCACTTCCGATTCCTGCTCCGTGACATCGATCAGATCGTCATCGGATACCGCTCCTGTTGTTTCTTCTGTCTGTGTCCCGGCTGCTTCTGTAACGCTTTCGGTTTCCTCTGTCGCTTTTTCTTTTTTCGCTGCAAGAAGGGATGTTCCCTCCTTGATTGCAATGGTCTGCGCATCCACATAACTGGTATTTGTCGTGGATACATAACAAATGGTTCCTTTGACCTTTACATTGGTATTTCCACGGATCACAACCACTTTGTAGCTGGAATCATCCAGAAATGCACTGCTTTTACATGCTTTGATTTTTCCATTCTTTACAGATGCAAACGATCCGTCAAAAGAATACCCTGCAGCCAGTGCCTCTGCAACACTTCCCGTATACAGTTCCATATCATTAAATTTCTGATAATCTTCTGCGGTATGGTATGCAATCGTAAGCGTCGCTTTTTTATCCCCTATGTCGAGTTTTTTCAGGGAAACACTTCCCTTTCCGTTTTTCTCATTATAGGTATCTATTTCTTTTTTGACGTAATCTTTCAATCCGTCTTTATCATATGTCTTTTCATTAAATTTTTCTACATCGGTAGACACAATTTTTCCATCTTTCAGTACAAAAACAGTGCTTTCATCTGCTTTATATGAAGTACCGCAACCAGTAAACATTCCTACGCATAGCAGAAATACCAGCACAATCTGACCGAATCTCTTCATGATTTCACAATTCCTCCTCTATTCACAATCCATGATATTATACACTTTTCATATTCCCATTTCAACCGAAAATCGAAAGGGACTTAAAGTCATGGTGCACATAATACGCCATATATTCTTTCATAATCATCTTCAGTTCCTTCAGTACTTCCTCTGAAACGGTAAACGAGTATAATTTGGCGACAGGTGTGGATATGATATACTGCATCGTATATCGCGTGGAATCAGAAATATACATGCCCTGTACTTCCTTCGCACAGGTTCTGCAGAAGATGCCTCCCCTTTTCACCGAAAAGAAGCACAGGTCTTCTTTTGCATGACAATGCATACATGCAAACACCTGCGGTCCTTCCCCATTGATGGTAATGGCTTTTAGTTCAAACACTGCACGCACAAGTTCTTTGGAATACCTACTGTTTTCTAGTGCACGAAACGACTGGTACAAAAGCTTGAGCATTTCCCGCTCATCATTATTTTCCTGACAATAATATTCCGCGAATTCTGCAAAGTAGAACGCAAGCGATGCTGCATCCAGATCTAAAACCAGTTCTCGAAAATAGTTCTGAATATTTGCTTTGGTAACCGTATAGGAATTTCTTCCTTCAAACACTTCGAATTCGCCAAAGGCAAAGGGATTCGTCGCTGCCAGCAGCTGACTCGACGGTCGTCTGGCACCTCTGGCAAACGCCGTGATTTTTCCCCTTTCCTTTGTCAGAATTGTTATTCTTTTGTCATAATCATTGACAGGCATGGCTGTTAAAACCATGCCCATCACTATCACAGACTGACTCATACTTCTGCTGTTCCTTCTGTCGGTGACATCCGTCATTTCCTGCGACGTCCGTCACTTCATTCCGATAAGTCAGATAATCGGTAACTTTTCCTGTTGTCCAGAATGTTTCCCAGGTTTTCTCCATTGCACCTTACCTCCATTACTAGCGTCTGCAATGGCGGTAATTCTATTCCCGAAAAATATTGGAAACCCATCATCTGATTCTTATCTTTTATTCTTCCTCCCGATACCCGAAATTCTTAATCAGGAAATCACTGTCTCTCCAGTCTTTCTTTACCTTCACCCAAAGTTTTAAATTCACTTTGGCATCCAGCATTTTTTCCATCTCATAGCGTGCGTTGGTTCCAATCTTTTTCAGCATCGAGCCCTGCTTTCCGATAATAATTCCCTTGTGGGAATCCCGTTCACACACAATTGTTGCATCGATATCGTACATCTTTCCGCCTTTGCGCGGTTTCATCTGATCGATGGCAACGGCAATTCCATGCGGTACTTCATCGCTTAACGCATGAAGTGCTTTTTCTCTTATGATCTCTGCACAGATGGCACGCTCCGGCTGATCGGTAATCGTATCCTCGTCATAAAACTGCGGACCATACGGAAGATATTTAAAAATAGAATCAATCACGTCATCCACATTCTGTCCGCGCAAAGCGGAAGTCGGGATGATCTCCGCAAAATCATAAATCTTGCGGTAGGTATCGATAAACTCCAGCACCTTGTCTTTTTCCACGGTATCAACTTTATTGATAACAAGAATCACAGGTGTTTGGACTTTTTTCAGCTGTTCCACAATGTGCTGTTCACCTGCGCCAATAAAATTGCTCGGCTCCACCAGCCACAATACGACATCCACCTCGTTCAGTGTCTTTTCTGCGACATTTACCATATATTCACCAAGCTTATTTTTTGCTTTATGAATTCCCGGCGTGTCGAGAAAAACGATCTGTCCACGCTCCATATCCGTATACACGGTCTGGATCCGGTTCCTGGTTGTCTGCGGCTTATTGGATGTGATTGCAATCTTCTGTCCGATCAGACGATTCATCAATGTTGATTTTCCTACATTTGGTCTGCCGATAATTGTGACAAACCCTGACTTAAAATTTGCTGCTGTCATTCGTATCTCCTTTATCGTGCTATTCGCACAGTCCCTGAATTGAGGTAAACATACCACTTTCTTCGCGGATTGCATGCTCATTTCCCACTACACACAGACACTGATCGGAAAGGATCGAAGCGATCAGATCCGAAAGACTGCGGATATCTGCCGGTGTCGCTGTCAGTATCTCGTCACGCTCTTTCTGGATTTCCTCATAGGTCAGATGTTCCAGATAAGCAGCCATCGAACGGCTTCCCTTTGCTTCCGGATTTAACGGTGTATCCAAAGCGCCAAACGTGCCAATGATATATTTTGTCATATCGCGCTCATCCGGATCAAAGGATGCCACATATTCCGGAATTTTCTCATAGACTGCATTGGTCTTTGCCAAATTCGGGTCCCGGTAAGATACAAAATAACTGTCTCCGGTCCGGAGAAAAGAACTCATGCATCCATATGCACCGCCCTTTACACGGATATTCATCCACAGATATTCATAGCTTAAAATCATTTTTAAAATCTTTAAGGTTCCGTGATATGCGTATCCATGGCTGGTAAAGTTACCGGATCTTGCCACATACTGAATCTGGGAGGCATCCGTAAATCCCTCATTTTTCTTAGAAAGCACCGGATGGATTGCCGCCTGCGCCGGTGTTCCTTCCGGAAGTTTCTCCAGATACTTCTGCATGATCGGGAAAGCTTTTTCATAAGAACCTTCTTCTCCGGTAAAGCTGACGAGCATTCTCTTTCTGACAAATACTTTTTCTATCAGCTGCTGCAGTTTTTCTGCTACCGCCTGCGGATTTTCTTTCATCTGTTCATCCAGTCTGCGGATCATCTGATTGTATGCAATACCGATTGTCGCATCATTATAAAATGCATAAACAGATTCGTAAGAAAGTGCACGCATTGCAGCTACCGTGTGCCCGCTGCTACTCAAGTTTACCTGCAGTCTGGATTTCACCTGTGCAATCAGTTCCGCCAGTCGTTTGGTATCCTTCAGGTCGGAACTGTTTAAGATTTCCTCTGCCAGTTTCATGGCATGCTCCAGATTACTCTCAAGCACTTTCATGCGAATCTCAAATTTAACTGCCATCGCATCGTGCTTTTTCAGATCCGGATACATGCTGACCCCACTGGTAATTCCACCCGTATAAATATTGATGGCATTTGCAAGATCGGCATAACTGTAGGATCTGGTATTGACATATCCGAGTACCGCACGCAAAAGTCCAAGATACGGAACCTCCTCCTCTGCAATGTCATTGCACTCAAACATCAGGGTAATATAATCGATGCCATTTGCCGGTGCTTCATGCCGGACAACTGGAATCTCTCCCATGTTCTCCTCCTTATTGGAAAACGGCATGGCTTCTTTTTTCATATCTTCTCTGCCAAGCATTGGAATTTTCAACAGATCTTCTTCCTTTGACGGTTCTTCCTGATACTCCCGCAGATGTCTGGTCTGGGCAATCAGCGCCTGCACCTCTTCTTCACTCAATCCGGCCTTGTATGCTGCAAGTTTTTCTGCCAGTGCCTGTTCTTTGGCACGGTTAAGCCCCTTCTCCGGCGCAACTATGACCACAGCACCATGCGCATTGTCAAGCAGATACTTCTGAATCAGATCTTCAAAATATCCGGTTTTGATCTGTTCCCGCAAAAACTGTAATGTATCCAGACATTCCAGATGAATAAACGGCTTGGTATCATCAAACAGCCAGCTTTCCATACACTGCAGTCCATACAAAAGTCCCTTCGGAAACTGTCCGTAATCTGCTTCCCGGAACCGGAATTCCGCACTGTTAATTCCCGCCAGAAGTGAATCCTGATTCAGGCCTTCCTTTACCAGCTTCTGTAATGTTTCCTCAATAATCTGCACAAAACGTGTCTGATCAGACTCATCGGCATTCTTAGCGACAATGGAGAACATCGGCTGAAGCATGCCATCCTCAAAAGATCCGTAGACATCTTCCCCGATTCCCGCATCAATCAGCGCCTGGCGTACCGGTGCTCCCGGTGCACTGACAAGGACATAATCCAGTACCGAAAATGCCTGATACAATTCGCGGTCAAGAACGGTTCCCACCACTTTATTGTAAGAAAGATACGTGTGCTTCTCCTCCGGTTCATCCTCTGTGATCGGATACGTTCTGCGCTCGGTTACTACCGCGTCAAATGGCTTTTGCAGCTGGATTTCCGAATGTACTTCCACTTCATTTGCATCATAATGACTTAAATATTCCTCATCCAGCCAGGTAAGCCGTTCTTCTATATCCATATCTCCATACAGATAAATATAGGAGTTGCATGGATGATAATATTTATGATAAAACGCAAGATAATTTTCATACGTCAGTTCCGGTATTTTTTCCGGGTTTCCTCCGGAATTTTTGCTGTAGGTGTTATCCGGAAACAGTGCTTCCATAATTGCCGTCTCAAGCACTTCATCTGGGGAGGAATATGCCCCCTTCATTTCATTGTACACAACGCCATTGATAGTCAGCGGTGCATCTGCGGATTCCAGCTCATAGTGCCAGCCTTCCTGCATAAAAATCTCTTTATACTTTGTAATATTGGGATGGAATACCGCATCCAGATATACTTCCATCAGATTTTTAAAATCCCGCTCATTGTAACTTGCTACCGGATACAGTGTTTTTTCCGGATATGTCATTGCATTCAAAAACGTATTGAGTGACCCTTTGGCAAGCTCAATAAAAGGATCTTTGACCGGAAATTTATCCGATCCGCAAAGCGTGGTATGCTCAATAATATGTGGAACTCCTGTCTCATCTTCCGGAGGTGTCCGAAATCCGATGGAAAACACCTTATTGTCATCTTCATTGGAAATGACACACACGCGTGCTCCACTTTTTTTGTGTCGCAGAATATATCCCATAGATTCAATATCTGCAATCTTTCTTACTTCTATTATTTCATATGCTGACAATTTCAATTTATCCATATTTCTCATCCTTCCATTTTTATTTCAACGGAATATTTTTATTCTTTCCGAATCGATACATCCATCTGTGGGAATGGAATTGAAATTCCATTTTCATCCAGTGCATTTTTCATCTGTTCCAGCAAACGCCACCGCACCGGCCAGTAATCTTCTGTATTTACCCATACGCGAATGCCCATATCTACAGCACTATCCCCCAGATCTGATACAAAAATATCGACCGGTTTATCCTTGATCGCTGCAGTTTCTGCCTCTACCACAGCCTCAAGCACTGCCTTTACCTTTGACAAATCCGATTCATAGCCAACCCCGACGGTCAGATCAATCCGACGCATATCCATATGACTGTAATTAGTAATACTACTGTTGGACAGACTTCCATTTGGAATCAGAATCAGTTTGTTGTCAATGGTAAGCAGCTTGGTGTAAAAAATCGTAATCTCCTTGACAGTGCCTTCTTCCGATGAGGCATTATCCAATATATAATCGCCTACCACAAATGGCTTCAGTAACAAAATCAGAACACCGCCGGCAAAATTAGAAAGGCTTCCCTGCAATGCCAGTCCCATGGTAAGTCCTGCGGATCCAAGCACGGCAATCACAGAGCTTGTCGTCACGCCAAACTGCCCCAGAATAATCATTGCCAGCACAAAATAGAGCGCATATTTCACAAAAGAACTCAGAAAAGAAACCACACCGGCTTCTACTTTTCCGCGCTCTAAGAAACGGCGCACCATTTTCACCAGCATCTTGATAATCCGACTGCCTACCAGAAGAATAATCACTGCAATCATCAGCTGAACGAGAAACCCCAGCAGAGATGGTGCCAGATCCTGTAAATATTTCCGGATAATACCCGGATTTTTCGCCACTTCATTTAACACTTCACTCTCAGTGCTAAGTTGTGTCAGTTGGTTTGTTAATAAAATTCCCAATGTATTCTCCATTTATGTTTTATAATGCTATTCTTTAAATCTCATGGATGAATAATCCACTGCGAAGTTTCGGCTCAAACCAGGTAGACTTCGGCGGCATAAGACGTCCCGCATCCGCCACAGCAAATAACTCCTGAATGGATGTCGGATACATGGCAAATGCAACCTGACAGTCCTCATGGCATCTTCTTTCCAGCTCTTTCATGCCGCGTATTCCGCCGACAAAATCAATTCTTTTATCTGTCTTTGGATCACCGATTCCAAGTACCGGTGCCAAGAGTACATTCTGCAATACCGATACGTCCAGTCCTTCTACCGGATCATCCGGAACTGACTCCGGACGCATGGTACAACGATACCATTTGTCAGAAAGAAACATGGAAAACTGTCCCTTTTTCACCGGTCGTACATCGTTTCCGTTTTCGATTTCCTGCACATCAAAAAGCTCCTGCATTTTTGATAAAAATGCCTCCTTTGACATACCACCTAAATCCCGGACCACACGGTTGTAATCCATGATCATCAGTTCCTCATCCGGGAATAAAACGGAAAGAAAATAATTAAATTCTTCTTTTCCAGTATATCCCGGATGTTCTTTCCTCCGTTTAAATCCGACTTTTACCGCAGAAGCAGCTCTGTGATGTCCATCTGCAATATAGATTTCCCCAATCTGTGCAAATGCATTCCGGATCGTCTGGATATCTTCCGGGTCTGATATTACAAAAACACGGTGGCGAATACCATCTTCCGCAACAAAATCATATAAGGCATCCTGTTTCTTTGTCTTTGCCACAACCGCATTGATCACGGCATTGGCGCGATATGCCAGAAAGATCGGCCCCGTCTGTGCACTGCACGTATCTACGTGACGGATACGATCCTGTTCCTTATCCGCACGGGTATTCTCATGTTTTTTGATGACCTGATTCGCATAATCGTCAATGGATGCACATGCCGCAATTCCGGTCTGTGTTCTTCCATCCATCGTCAGTTCATATATGTAATAACATTCTCTGTTATCCCGGATAAATGTGCCGTCTGCGATCCAGTCTTTTAACATCTGTGCCGCTTTGGCATATACTCTGTCATCATAGGTATCCACATCATCCGGAAACTGTGTCTCCGCACGGTCAATTGCCAGAAATGACTTTGGATTTTTTGTCACAACTTCTTTTGCTTCTTCTCTGTTATATACATCATATGGTAATGCCGCCACTGCAGATACTACATCTTCTGCCGGTCTGACACATACAAATGGTTTTATGTCTGCCATATTATCCTCCATAAATTGTGCTCATTTATATACCTTTCTAGTATAATGGAAAAAATACGTTTATACAAGAAAAAATATGGCGGTTCTCACGAACCGCCATACAGTAATATGCTTATCTTTTCTGTTATTTTACAACACGTACACGCAATACATCATCAATTGCCTGCAGTTTTTTAAGCACCTCATCGGTAATTGGGGAATCCACATCAATCAGTGCATATGCATAATCGCCCTTTGCCTTATTTGTCATATCCGATACGTTGATATCAGCCTCTCCGAGAATGGTGGTATACTGGCCGATCATCCCCTTGACATTCTTGTGCAAGATCGCAACACGTCCGGCTGTGGTACATGCTCCCATGTTGCAGTCCGGATAATTGACAGAATGGGTAATATTACCATTCTCCATGTAGTCACGGATCTCACGGACAGCCATAATTGCACAGTTGTCTTCAGACTCTGCCGTAGATGCTCCAAGATGTGGTGTGACAATACATCCTTTTGCTCCAACGGTTGTAGTATTTGGAAAATCAGAAACATATTTCTTAATCTTTCCTGCTGCCAGCGCATCAACCATTGCCTCTTCGTCTACCAGCAGATCTCTTGCAAAGTTTAATACAATTGCGGTAGGCTTCATCATTGCGATCGCATTGGCATCAATCATCTTTCTGGTAGAATCTAAAAGAGGTACATGGATGGTAATATAATCACACTCTTTGTAAATATCTTCTACGTTGCTGATATGCTTTACACTTCTGGATAAGTTCCATGCAGCATTGACAGAAATGTATGGATCATATCCATATACTTCCATGCCCATATGGGTTGCGGCATTTGCTACGAGCACACCGATGGCACCAAGTCCGATGACACCTAATTTCTTTCCGGAAATCTCTGTTCCTGCAAAATTCTTTTTCTGCTTCTCTGCGGTTTTTGCAATGTTGTCATCGTTCTGATTTGCCAGACACCAGTCAATACCACCGACAATATCACGGGATGCATATAACATTCCTGCAAAAACAAGCTCCTTTACACCGTTGGCATTTGCACCCGGTGTATTAAATACAACGATACCTTTGTCAGCACACTTGTCAAGCGGAATATTGTTGACACCGGCACCGGCACGGGCAACTGCAAGCAGTGAATCTGGAAGATCCAGATCATGCATTGCCGCACTGCGGACAAGTGCTGCATCAGCGCCTGCCAGATCGTCTACTTTTTTGTAATCATCAGAAAATAACTCCAGACCTACCCCAGCGATAGGATTTAAGCATGTATAGTTAAACATTTATGCATTCTCCTTCTCAAACTTCTTCATGAATTCAACAAGCTTTTCTACGCCTGCCTTTGGCATTGCGTTATAAATGGATGCACGCATACCGCCAACGGTACGATGTCCTTTCAGGTTTACAAGACCAGCCTCTGTTGCCTCTTTTACGAATTTTGCATCCATATCCTTGTCTCCGGTTACGAATGGTACATTCATCAGTGAACGGTCTTCTTTTCTGACAGTTCCCTTGAACAGTTTGCTCTCATCCAGGAAATCATAAAGGATCTTTGCTTTTTCAATGTTGCGTCTCTGCATTTCCTCTAAGCCGCCCATCTTTTTCAGCCACTTAAAGACTTTACCGCAGATATAAATGCCGTAGCATGGTGGTGTGTTGTACAGGCTGTCTTTGTCTGCCTGTGTCTTCCACTTGAGCATGGTTGGTGTGCCAGGAAGTACATCATCTGTGATCAGGTCTTCCCGTGCAATTACGATTACAACACCTGCCGGTCCGATATTCTTCTGTACGCCGCCGTAGATTACGCCATACTTTGTCACATCTACAGGCTCAGATAAGAAGCAGGAAGATACATCTGCTACCAGTGTCTTTCCTTTTGTGTTTGGAAGCTTCTTATACTTGGTTCCGTAAATGGTGTTGTTCTCACAGATATAAACGTAATCCAGATCATCCGGAATATCCAGATCGGAACAATCCGGGATATAAGAGAATGTCTGATCTGCAGAGGATGCAAGCTCAATGGCCTCTCCATACATCTGTGCTTCCTGATAAGCCTTCTTTGCCCACTGTCCTGTGACAATGTATCCGGCTTTCTTATTCTTCATCAGGTTCATAGGAACTGCTGCAAACTGCTGGGATGCTCCACCCTGTAAGAACAATACCTTATAATTATCCGGAATGTTCATCAGCTCTCTTAAATCTTTTTCTGCATCCTTGATGATGTCATCGAACACTTTGGATCTGTGGCTCATCTCCATAACGGACATGCCGCATCCTCTGTAATCCAACATTTCATCTGCTGCTTCCTGCAGTACCTCCTCCGGCAATACTGCCGGTCCTGCTGAGAAATTGTATACTCTGCTCATTTCAAACTTCCTCCTATATTTTACTATGCTGTTGCTTACTTATTCTTGCTCTCGAAATCTTTTCCATCGAAACATTCATTGATCGGAGCCCCCGGCGCAACCATCGGCCATACCTTGTCATCCGAATCTACAATTGCATCAATCACAAACGGCGTCTTACATTCCAATGCTTCCTGAAAAGCTGCAATAAACTCCTCCTGTGTTGTCACACGACGGGCAGTTGCGCCCATTGCCTCTGCAATCTTTACATAATCCACACCGTCATCTAAAACCGTTGCGGAATAATGCTGTTTATAGAAAAGTGTCTGCCACTGGCGGACCATTCCGAGTACATGGTTATTGACAATCACTTCAATCAGTGGAAGCTTTTGTCTGGATGCTGTTGCAAGTTCATTCATATTCATGCGGAAACATCCGTCTCCCGCAATATTGATCACCTGCTTATCTGGATTGGCAGTCTGTGCACCAATTGCGGCGCCAAGACCATACCCCATCGTACCAAGACCTCCGGATGTCAGCAAGGTTCTCGGTTTACTATATTTAAAATACTGTGCCGCCCACATCTGATGCTGGCCGACTTCTGTGACCATAATGGCATCTTTTGCCATCTCATAGATCTTTGCAATCATAAACGGACCACTTAACCCTTCCTTTGGAATGGTCAGCGGATATGTCTTCTGATACTCTGCGATATGGGAAAGCCATTCGGTATGTTTTTGCTGCTCCAGTTTTTCGTTCAGTTTTCCAAGGACGATTGCCACATCCCCGATAATGCTGTGATTTACGATAATATTTTTATTGATCTCTACCGGATCAATATCAATTTGCAAAATCTTTGCCTGTTTTGCAAATTTCTTTGGGTTCCCAAGCACACGATCAGAAAAACGAACACCAATTGCGATCAGAAGGTCACATTCACTGACCCCGAGATTGGATGTCTTTGTTCCGTGCATTCCGAGCATTCCGGTATAATTTTCTGATGTTCCATCATATGCACCTTTTCCCATCAATGTGTCACAAACCGGTGCATCTACTTTTTCTACAAATGTCTTTAATACTTCACTGGCTCCGGAAAGGATTGCTCCTCCTCCGACAAATATGTACGGCTTCTTTGCCTTTTCAATCATCTGGATGGCTTTCTTTAAATCATCCTCATTGAATGCCGAACAATCCGGCTGCGGCATTTCCGGCTCTTTCTTTACATACTCTGTTTTGTTGGCAGTCACATCCTTGGTGATATCTACCAGAACCGGACCCGGCCGACCTTTCCGCGCAATGGAAAAAGCTCTGCGGATCGTATCGGCAAGTTTTGTTACATCTTTTACAATAAAACTGTATTTTGTAATCGGTGTTGTAATGCCCGCAATATCAACTTCCTGAAAACTGTCCTTTCCAAGAAGCGATACTCCAACGTTACAGGTAATTGCCACGATCGGAATGGAATCCATATACGCAGTTGCGATACCGGTCACCAGATTGGTGGCTCCCGGTCCGCTTGTTGCCATACAGACTCCGACTTTTCCTGTACTTCTGGCATATCCGTCTGCTGCATGGGAAGCTCCCTGCTCATGCGATGTGAGCACATGCCGGATTTCCGGATGTTTGTATAATTCATCATAAACATTCAGGATTGCACCGCCCGGATATCCGAATACGGTATCTACACCCTGTTCTTTTAGGCATTCTATAATCACCTGTGATCCTGTCAACTGCATTTTCTAACCCTCTATCCTTTATTTCTCTTTTGGCACTTCCAAGACAGCTCCACGGTTTCCGGAAGTAACCAGAGCAGAATATCTCTTAAGATATCCCGTAGTAACCTTCGGCTCTCTCGGCTGCCATTTTGCACGCCGTGCGGCCATCTCTTCATCCGAAACATCTACATTTAATGTCATCTCCGGGATATTGATCTTTATGATATCGCCCTCTTCTACCAGAGCAATCGGTCCACCTACCGCTGCTTCCGGAGAAACATGTCCGATGGATGCACCTCTGGATGCGCCGGAAAAACGTCCGTCGGTAATCAGGGCAACAGAACTGCCAAGCCCCATACCTGCAATCGCAGAAGTCGGGTTTAACATTTCTCTCATACCAGGTCCGCCCTTCGGTCCCTCATAACGGATAACGACGACATCACCCTCTACAATCTTACCACCTTTGATGGCTGCGATGGCATCTTCCTCACACTCAAAGACTCTTGCCGGTCCTTCGTGAACCATCATCTCATCGACAACAGCGGAACGCTTAACAACTGAGCCATCCGGTGCCAGATTTCCTTTCAGGACAGCCAGACCACCGGTCTTAGAATATGGATGATCAACCGGACGGATGACTTCCGGATTGCGATTCACTGCGTTTGCAATGTTCTCTCCGATGGTCTTTCCAGTAACCGTCATACAGTCGGTATTTAACAATCCGATATCTGCCAGTTCTTTCATCACTGCATATACACCGCCAGCTTCATTGAGATCCTCCATATAAGTAGGACCTGCCGGTGCCAGATGGCAGAGGTTCGGTGTCTTTTCGCTGATCGGGTTTGCAAAACTGATGTCAAAATCAAAACCAATCTCATGTGCGATTGCCGGCAGATGCAGCATGGAGTTTGTGGAACATCCCAGTGCCATATCTACAGTCAGTGCATTTAAGATGGACTCCTTTGTAATGATATCACGCGCACAGATATTCTTGCGGAACATATCCATAACTGCCATACCTGCATGTTTTGCAAGCTTGATACGCTCCGAGTAAACAGCCGGAATGGTTCCGTTTCCGCGAAGTCCCATACCAAGTGCTTCCGTCAGGCAGTTCATGGAGTTTGCAGTATACATACCGGAACAGGATCCACAGGTCGGACAAACTTTATTTTCATATTCAAGTACGTCATCCTCTGTCATCGTTCCTGCTGCATAAGATCCAACGGCCTCAAACATGGAAGAAAGACTTCTCTTCTTTCCCTGCACATGTCCGGCAAGCATCGGTCCGCCAGATACAAATACGGTCGGAAGATTCAGACGGGCAGCTGCCATCAGAAGACCTGGTACATTCTTATCACAGTTTGGCACCATAACCAGTGCATCAAACTGATGAGCGATGGCCATACACTCTGTGGAATCTGCAATCAGATCTCTGGTAACCAGAGAATATTTCATGCCGACATGTCCCATGGCAATACCATCACATACAGCGATTGCCGGGAATACAACCGGTACGCCACCGGCTTCCGCAACACCGAGTTTTACGGCATTTACAATTTTATCAATATTCATATGGCCCGGAACAATTTCATTGTAGGAACTTACAATTCCGACCATTGGTTTTTTTAATTCTTCTGCGGTAAATCCGAGCGCATTGAAAAGACTGCGCGCCGGAGCCTGCTGCATACCGCTCCTTGCGTTATCACTTATCATATTATGTTCTCCTTAAACTCTCTCTGCGATCAGGTCGCCCATCTTTGCTGTGCCAACCTGTTCGATCCCTTCTGTGCTCTCTCCTGCCTGCGGCATGATGTCAATGGTACGATATCCTTCTTTTAATACCTGTTTTACGGCATTCTCAATCGCATCAGCCTCTTTGTCAAGATCAAATGTATAGCGAAGCATCATGGCTGCACTTAAAATGGTTGCAATCGGATTGGCAATGCCTTTTCCAGCAATATCCGGTGCAGATCCGCCACTTGGCTCGTACAGACCAAATTTGGTATCATTTAAACTTGCGGATGATAACATACCGATGGAACCGGTCACCATGGAAGCCTCGTCGGATAAAATATCTCCAAACATGTTCTCTGTCAGAATCACGTCAAACTGTTTTGGATCTTTCACAAGCTGCATTGCACAGTTATCGACAAGCATATGCTCATACGTTACTTCCGGATAATCTTTTGCAACTTCTTCTACGATTTTTCTCCAGAGACGGGATGAATCCAACACATTTGCCTTATCCACGGAAGTTACCTTTTTGCGGCGCTTCATTGCAATGTCAAAACCGCGCTTTGCAATTCTGCGGATTTCATTTTCATTATAAGTAAGTGTATCCGTAGCTGTCGTCACGCCATCTACTTCCTCTGTCTTTCGCGCTCCGAAATACAAACCGCCTGTCAGTTCACGCATAATCATCATATCAAATCCTGTTCCGATGATATCATCGCGCAGCGGACATGCAGCCTTTAATTCTTCATATAAATATGCCGGGCGAAGGTTTGCAAACAGGTTGAGCGATTTGCGCAGTTTTAAAAGTCCTGCCTCCGGACGAAGCTCCGGTGCTAATTTATACCACGGGGATGTGGAAGTATTTCCCCCGATAGATCCCATAAGTACCGCATCACTTGCTTTTGCTGCTGCAATCGCTTCATCAGTCAAAGGAACTCCGGTTGCATCAATCGAGCATCCACCCATCAGGATATCCGTATAGTGAAATGAATGACCATATTTTTTTCCAATCTGGTCTAATACTTTTTTTGCCTCTGTAACGATCTCTGGTCCAATACCGTCTCCTGAGATCACACCAATTTGACATTCCATTGCTTTTCCTCTTTTCTACTCTGCTGTTTCAAAGTCTATTACCTATTAATATATAGCAACAGGGCCTTCTTTTCAACTAAAAATCCATTTTACTTTTTCATAAATAATATAATCTGAGATTATAATAGATCTTTTTTATTATTCTGAATTGAGAAAGAAATGCAAAAAGGTGCCGCAAATGCGACACCCTCTCTCATGTTCTTTATGATGCAGATTCTGCTTTTTCTACGTCTGCAATTGCAGCTTTCTGCATTGGAATACGACAGTTTTTGTTGTTTCCGAACTCTACGATAACGGTATCATCTACAATATCAATAATTGTTCCATAGAAACCGGATGTAGTAAGAACGGTGTCTCCCACAGCTACCTCAGAAAGCATCAGATCTTTTTTCTTCTGCTCCTTCTTCTGTGGACGAATCATCAGAAAATACATAAATCCGAAGATAACTACCAGCCAGATAATCATACCAAACATGCCCATTCCACCGGAAGCGGATGCGCTGCTATTTGCTAAAATTGCACTCATCAATGTTTCCTCCTATTCAAATACTAAAACCCATTCTACACAACTTCCGTTCTTTGGGCAAGCCTTTTTGGCTTTTTTAGACATTTTTTATACTTGACTGTCCCATCCGGTACAGTTTTTCTTCTTTGTAGGAAGCAAAATTTCCGGCATCTAAAGCATCTCTTATCTCTTCCATCATGGTATTGTAAAAATACAGGTTATGAAGAACACACAGGCGCATGCCAAGCATTTCCTTTGCTTTTAACAGATGCCGGATATAGGCTCTGCTGTAGTGCCGGCATGCCGGACACTGGCAGCCCTCCTCAATCGGGCGCATGTCTTTTTCGTATTTCTGGTTAAACAGATTCAGCTTTCCTTCGTTGGTATATACATGTCCGTGGCGTCCGTTTCTGCTCGGATATACACAGTCAAAGAAATCGATTCCGCGCTCTACCCCCTCAAGAATATTGGCAGGTGTTCCCACGCCCATCAAATACGTCGGCTTGTTTTTCGGAAGATACGGAACAGTCTCCTCTATGATCTGATACATCTGTTCATGGGTTTCTCCCACTGCAAGTCCGCCAATTGCATAACCATCCAGATCCAGCTGTGAAATTCTCTTTGCATGGTCTATCCGGATATCCGAAAAAATTGCTCCCTGGTTAATTCCAAACAACAACTGCTCTTTGTTGATCGTATCTTCCAGGCCATTCAGACGCTGCATTTCTTTTTTGCACCGCTCCAGCCAGCGGGTCGTACGTGCAACCGAATCCTCGACATATTTGCGCTCTGCCACACTCGATGGACACTCATCAAATGCCATGGCAATCGTCGATCCAAGGTTTGACTGGATCTGCATGCTCTCTTCCGGCCCCATAAAAATCTTTGCGCCATCTACATGGGAATGGAAATATACGCCCTCCTCCTTAATTTTCCGGAGTCCTGCCAGAGAAAACACCTGAAATCCACCGGAATCTGTCAGAATCGGACGATCCCAGACCATAAACTTATGCAGTCCGCCCATTTCTTTGATCAGTTTATCTCCCGGACGCACATGCAGATGATAGGTATTGGACAGTTCCACCTGACACTTGATCTCTTTGAGATCCATTGTTGAAACAGCACCCTTGATTGCGGCCACCGTTCCCACATTCATAAACACCGGCGTCTGAATGTCTCCGTGCACCGTATGAAACACCGCACGTTTCGCACTGCCTTCCTGTTTTAACAACTCATATGTAGCCATTTTTCTGTTATTCCTCTTTCTTTTTATTTACTTTCGAATTCTGCGGATCAAAATACCATTGGACAAAAGTGTGGAGTCTATGTAATGCCGTTCCAGCAGAATTTCTCCCTGCGGCACGACCTCGACATCTTCCTCACAACAATTAATCAGCACTTCCACATAACAATCCGGAAAATCCACTTTCTGAAACTGAATCACACGCTTATACGCTGCGTAATCATTCGGAAAATGAAAATTACGGCTTTTTAAGAGCGGTTCCTGCCGGCGCAGATGAATCAGTGTAGATATGATCTTGCTGCGCTCTGCATACTTTCCGGCCTCAATATCCGACCACGGCATACATCTGCGGCAATCCGGATCATAGCTTCCTTCCATGGCAATTTCGGTTCCGTAGTAAATGCAAGGACTTCCCGGCATTGCAAAAAGTACCGCAATCTGTGCAAAATATTCATCGAGATTTTTCACATCCGAACGAAGCCGCTTGGTATCATGCGAATCGAGCAGATTAAACAGCACATCATTGGTCTGCTGCATATAGCTTGTATAACAGCGGTTGATTGTATATTCAAAGTCTTCATTCGTCAGGCTCTTATCAATCCAGAAATCCTTGATACTTTGTCCGAGCGGATAATTCATTACCGCATCAAACTCATCTCCGCGCAGCCACGGAAGCGCGTTGTGCCAGATTTCTCCGAGAATATAGATATCCGGATTGATCTCCTTAACCCGCGCATGCAGTTCTTTGCAGAACCGGTGGGATACTTCATTTGCCACATCCAGACGGATTCCGTCAATCCCGTAATTTTCCACCCAGTTGGCACAAATATCTACAAAATACTTGCGTACTTTCGGATTGTTTGTATTGATCTTTGGCATGGAATCAAAAAAGGCAAATGTATAATACTGTTTCTTCTTTGCCGCCTGCCCGTTTTTATCAAACGGCCATTCATTGATCATAAACCAGTCGTAATATTCCGACTCCGGTCCCTTTGCAAGCACATCCTGCCACGGTGCGAAATAATATCCGGAATGGTTGAACACACCGTCAAGCATTACGCGGATGCCGCGCTTATGCGCTTCCTTCACAAGATGTTTAAAGGTTTCCTCATCGCCAAAACGCGGATCAATCTTCGTATAATCTGTGGTATCGTATTTGTGATTTGACGGAGCTTCGTTGATCGGTGTCAGATACAGACCGTTGATTCCCAGATTCTGCAGATAATCCAGCTTACTCGTAATTCCCGCCAGATCTCCTCCGAAACATTCCTCATTGGTCACACTCCCATGCTCTCTCCATGGAACCACATCCTCAGGATCATTGGAAGGATCTCCGTTGCAGAAACGATCCGGGAAAATCTGATACCATACGGTATCGTTGACCCATGCCGGGGTACGCGGTACATCACAGGGATTCATCCACGGGAAAACAAAACACTGACGGCTTCTGCCCTCCAGATGCATCTGTTCGCTGCTGACAAACCCGTCTTCAAAATAAAACCAGCTTTCCTCCTCTGTCTGAAGCTCAAAATAATACTTCAGGCGCTTGTACTCCGGACGAACGGTAGTGGTCCACCAGATCTGGGTTTTTAACCGCTTTTTATATATGATCGGCTCCTTTTTTCCATCCCAGTGCTCCCCGCCGCCTAATATTCCTGCGGCAAACGGATCTCCGAGTATAATGGATACCGATTTTACATCATAACCCGTTTTTATATTGATAATCAGCTCATCCTCATTCAGCGGATAACAGTAATTGTCACTCGCCTGATGATATACTGCGTTAAATTCCATATGTTTCCTCTCTCTTTTGTGTGTATTTCCTTTAAATATTACCATATCTCTCTTGACTATTCAATGCGATGTTTTTTATAATATTCCTTAGAATATTAACGTTTTTAAGGAGGTATTTATGGCAGGCTCATCATTTGGCAATTTATTTCGTATCACCACATGGGGGGAATCCCACGGCAAAGGCATCGGCGTTGTTGTGGATGGCTGTCCTGCCGGACTCAGCCTCTGTGAAGAAGATATCCAGAAATTTTTAGACCGGCGCAAACCCGGCCAGTCTAAATTTACCACACAGCGCAAGGAAAGTGATACGGTAGAAATCTTATCCGGTGTCTTTGAGGGAAAAACCACCGGTACCCCGATTTCCATGATGGTTTGGAACAAAGACCAGCACTCTGCCGATTACAGTGAAATCGCCTCCTACTACCGGCCGGGACATGCCGATTTCTGTTTTGATGAAAAATACGGATTTCGTGATTACCGCGGTGGTGGACGTTCCTCCGGACGCGAAACGATCGGACGTGTTGCCGGCGGCGCAATTGCGATCAAAATTTTAGAGCAGATGGATATCTCCATACTTGCCTACAGTCAGACAATCGGTCCGGTGTCCATTGATCCTGCCCGGTTTGATCCCGCAGAAATTTCAAAAAACAAGCTGTATATGCCGGATGCAACAGCCGCAGCAAAAGCCAGCGCATATCTCGAAAAATGTTTACAGGAACAAAACTCCAGCGGCGGTATCATTGAATGTCAGGTTTTTGGACTTCCCGTCGGACTCGGTGATCCCGTTTTTGAAAAACTCGATGCAAACCTGGCAAAAGCAATCCTATCGATCGGTGCCGTAAAAGGCTTTGAGATTGGAGCCGGATTTGGTGCAGCTACCGCTACCGGACTAACCAACAACGATGCATTTTGCATGGAGAATGGACATATCTCCAAGAGAACCAATTATTCCGGTGGCACGCTCGGTGGCATGAGTGATGGCTCGCTGTTATTTTTCCGTGCAGCCGTCAAACCGACACCGTCCATTGCAGCAACACAGCAGACCGTCAACAAAGACGGAAAAGAAATTGAGATCAGCATCAAAGGACGACACGATCCGATTATCGTTCCGCGTGCAGTGGTCGTTGTTGAGGCAATGACAGCTATCACGATTTTAGATGCGCTCCTTTCCAACATGACCGCAAGACTTGACCGGATTATTGATTTTTATCAATCTTAACAGGATATTTTTACATATCATTTTATATTTTACGCAAAAAATCACAGGAGCGCTTTTCGCGTCCTGTGATTTTCTTTTCTAAGCTGAGTATTATTGATTTCTCAATGTCTTTCCCACAGAAACCGTATAATTGGATACAACCGTTGTCTTATCGGAAAGTGTTGTGGTTGCCTGTACAACAACGGAATTGATATTGACAGACATTCCTGAAGTAACGGAATAACTTGCGCCCGGTACACTCGATCCGGTGACGGTACAGTCTGCAATCACTCCGCCATCCATTCCCTGAACGCTCAAACAGTTCTTTGCCAGATCCAGTGCCGTCTTACAGCTTACAGTAGATACTGTACGATCTACACTGATCACCGGATTTGCCTGACTGTCGGTAACTTCCAGATATCCCGTAGTTGTAGCCAGTGATGTGCTCTGTCCATCGGTCGGATAAAATTTCAATTCCAGCAGGTAGGTACCTGTCTGTGCCTTTGTCACAACATTTCCATTCAGTGAAACTGCAGAAATTGGAATTTCTGATCCCCCGCTGGTTGCAGGCTCTGTTGCAGATCCGCCCTTTGACAGATCGCTTCCATAATACTGTCCGCCCTTACTGATCTTTACAGATGCAATATTTACATACTGATAGAATACACCTCCACGGTACTCTGAAAGACGCAGTGTTGATGCTTTCGATGCAATCAGGTCAGATGCAGAAGCTCCGGAAGTAATTGCCAGATCAATGACCGGCTTACTGATATCAACCTTATAGGAAGATGCTCCGTTATACGGAGGAGTCTGTACAACTACGGTAACATTAACAGATGCCTTATGTCCATTCATCGCCAGTGTCAATGTATAGTTATAGACGCCTGCTGCCCTTCCAGTTGCATCAAATACCATACGGTCAGTTGCCGGATCATAGGTAGCCATTGATACTTTATTGGTACTGTTTTCTACGATCTGGTAGGTCTCGTTTTCTAGTTTAATACTCTGACCATACTGATCACGTCCATCGATATTGACGTATTCCTTATAGCCTGTCGCATAAGCATTTGACATGGTAATCTGCGAATTATCCGCAGTCAATGTCGCAAGATATGCAGGTTCTGAAATTGTGATTTCATATACATATGTATATTCCTGCTTTGCATAAGTTGCTGTAACGATAATATTTGCCTTACCAGTTTTGATTGCTGTTGCATAGGCAACATTATTTCTTCCCGGATTTACAAGCAATGTGTCCGGATCGGAAGACTCAAACTTGATGCTGTCATACTTCATCTCGGTATTGTCTGTATCCAAAGCCCGGAAATGCACATAATAATTGCTGCCGGATGCCACATTATGGTTATCTTTATAGTTGGATGCACTATAATTTGGAACTGCCTCTGTCGAAGTCAGTGTAAGGTTTGTATTGTTTGATACATTCGCTGCCTTACATACAAAAGTTCCGCTTCCGGTCAGTACCAGATTTGGATCACTCGCACATTTATAAGTCAGTGTGACTGTTCCGGTATCTCCCACGCCAGTCATATAAATCTTATTGTCTTTTGTCCGATATCCATTTGTAATCCGTTCTGTATAAGTGATGTCTCCCGGATATGCCATCTTAACATCCACTCCGTTCGCATCAAGAAGTTCATACTCAATCGGTGTCTCTTTTCCTACAGTCACTTCTGTTGTCAATACTCTTAAGCTGACTGGTCTTCCTACAGATGCGGTAAATTCATAACTGGACTGTCCGTCTGTAACTGTATAGATTCCCCCATCTTTTAACTGATTATAAGTTGTAAGAAATACCTGTGTTCCATCGTCAGAAAACGTAACCGACTTGATTTCCATTTTTGCTCCGGCCGTTGTTCGGAGAACAAAATCATCTTTTTTCACAAGATTTTTGGCATTTCCGGAATAAACAGCTGCCACTTTATTTGCTGCTGTCTGTGCAACTCCTGTCATGGATGTTGCCACGCTCAAGCTCTTGCTGTCAGATGCGAGCACTTTGTTTCCTGTTTTCGCCTGTACGGTAATGGTATAGGTACCTTCTTTTGCCGGAGTAAATGCACCAGTCTTTGTAATCATATAAGAAACATCATTTCCATTTCCATCCACAGCAGACCAGACATTTGTGCTGATAGCATTTGCAGGTGTAATCCGGAACCGGAACTGATAGGTCTGTCCCACCTGGTACTTTACAGTTCCATTGTCCACGATGGAAATTGTTTTCGGTAAAATTCCAATCTTTGCAGACTTTGTCTTGATCGTGCTCACGCACTTTTTTCCCTTGTAAACTTTTGCGGTCACAATCACCGTTTTATTTTTTGCCGCAGCCTTTCCCTTTGTGCTGATGGTCAGACTGTTTGCTGATGTTTTTCCGCTGACAGTTGTTGTTGTCTTTTTCAGCTTCGCATAACTTTTTCCGGTACCGGAAAGGCTCCACTTTACTTTCTGTCCTTTGGCAAGGTTGGTTACCGTATAGGAATACACACCCTTATTGGTACTATTTTCATAAAGAACCGTATAAGTCTTTACGAATTTCGGTTTCGCTGCCGCTTGTGCCTGTACTGGAAATACAGTAATCATCATTGCCAGCGCACACAAAACAGCGATTAGCTTTTTGCATTGTAAACGCATAATCTTTCCTCCTTATCTGATTCACTACGCAGGAACAACTTCCTTTTGTCTTATATTAGCACACCCCTTGTCCTTTCGCAATTGTTCTGACAGAGGGTGTTTCTTAAGATTTTTTTAATCCAGGGCGATCGCTTCTTCTTCCCGTCTCCGGAGAATATCATATTCATCCAGTTCCATCCCCAGATCCACATAAAAGATCTGCTGCGGATGCGGACAGGATTCCATCGGCTCTCCCTTTTCATCCATCAGTCCCCGCACCGTAACGGTCACATTGCGTCCGTCCGGTTTCATCACTTCAATCTGTTCTCCGACAGAGAATTTATTTCTCTGCTCCACCCGGTACATTCCCTTTTCATTTTTCGGTCCGACAATCCCCAGGTAGGTATATCCCTTTTCATACGTATTGTTGTCGTAAATCTGTGTCTCCTCCGAAGGCTTTCCATAGAAAAATCCCGTGGTAAACTGGCGGTATGTACAGCTTTTGATCTGTTCGAGATACCACGGCATATTTTCCTGGTATTTCTGTGGGGATTCCAGATAATCATCAATCGCCTTGCGGTACGTACGCGCCACCGTTGCCACATAAAGTGCGGTCTTCATACGTCCCTCAATCTTAAAACTGTCTATGCCTGCCTCCAGAAGATCCGGAATATGCTCAATCATACACAGATCTTTGGAATTGAAAATATAGGTTCCGCGCTCATTCTCGTATACCGGGAAATACTCTCCCGGACGCTTCTCTTCTACCACAGAATATTTCCACCGGCACGGATGTGTACATGCCCCGCGGTTGGCATCCCTTCCGGTAAAATAATTGGACAGCAGACATCTTCCGGAATAGGAAATACACATAGCGCCGTGTACAAATGTCTCTATCTCCAGATCATCGGAAATATGCTCCCGGATCTGCCGGATCTCCCGCAGGGAAAGTTCTCTTGCCGTTACCACACGGGTAGCACCGAGTTTCTCCCAAAACTGAAATGTTCCGTAATTGGTATTGTTTGCCTGTGTGCTGATATGACGGTCAATATCCGGACATACTTCTCCGGCGATCGTAAAGATTGCCGGATCTGCAATAATCAGGCCATCTGGACGGTCCGGTTTCATGTTCTGCAGTTCCGTAAGATATTCCCGTACGCCATCGAGATCATAATTATGTGCGAGAATATTTGCCGTCACATAAACTTTAACTCCCCGTGCATGCGCAAATGCAATTCCCTCTGCCATCTCTTCCATGGTAAAGTTTTTTGCCTTGGCCCTGAGTCCGAATGCCTCGCCCCCGATATAGACCGCATCGGCTCCATAGATAACTGCAATTTTTAATACTTCCAGACTGCTTGCCGGAACAAGCAACTCATTCTTTCTCATCGTTTTCTACCTCTACTTTTGTACTGACTGTAATTCCATCTCCCACCGGCAGCACCGCTGTCACCAGATCTTTCCGGTGCGTTAACTCATACAAATATTCCCGCATCCGTTTGTAAATCGTCCGGTTTCTGCGGACCACCGCATAATGGGACTCAATAATATCTCCATCCTGCAGTACATTATCCGAGACAAGTGTCCCTCCGGTTTTAAGCAGACGCAGAATATCCGGCATAAAATGAATATACTGTCCCTTTGCGGCATCCATAAAAATCAGATCAAACGGTTCCGTGAGCGTCGGGAGAATTTCCGCCGCATCCCCCTCAAGCAGGGTGATCTGTTCTTCTTTCCCTGCTCTCTTAAAGTTTTCACGGGCAATCGGAATTCGCTTTTCATAGTTTTCAATTGTAACGATCTCACATGGTACCGGATCATATTCAGCCATCAAAATGGAAGAAAATCCTACCGCTGTACCGACTTCCAGAATCCTTTTGGGTTTTGTCATTGCAAGCAAAAGCTTTAAAAAGCTCTGCATCTCCTTCCGAATAATCGGAACATAGGAATCCAGAGCTTCTCGTTCGACAGCATCCAAAATTCTGGTATTTCCTGTATCCAGGGAATTGATAAATGTTACCAGTCGTTCATCTACTATCATATTTATTTCTATTGTGCCTCCGTGCTTTCCACATCCTGCGTATCCGGTATCATCTGCTTTTCCGAAAAGAAACGATACCCGTAATCATAACAGGTCCTGCATAAACGAACGGTTCCATATAAAATCAGCAGGATCAGCATAATAACAAACGCAATTTTAATGAAAGTGAACAAAGCTTTATTCATACTACTCCTATACTTCCATGATAATCGGCATGATCATCGGACGTCTCTTGGTCTCCTTCCAGACAAAATCACCCAGAGCATCTTTTACTTCATTTTTGATCTTGCCCCAATCCGTAATGTTGTGATCCATGCAATAATCCATGGTCTTATCAAGAACGGTTTTTGCCTCATCCATCAGGCTCTCGGAATTACGCACATAGACGAAACCTCTTGATACAATGTCCGGTCCGGCAAGTACCTGTCCGGTTCCGTTTTCCAGTGTCATGACAACAATGATAATTCCATCTTCTGCCAGACGCTGACGATCCCTAAGAACGATATTTCCGACGTCTCCTACACCAAGTCCGTCTACCATCACATTGCCAACCGGCACATGTCCGGTTACTTCTGCACCGTCCTCGTTGATTTCAAGCACATCTCCGGAAGAAAGGATCTTGATATGATCACTGTCATATCCAAGTTCTTCCGCAATCTTTGCCTGTGCAATCAGATGCTTGTATTCTCCATGCACCGGAATCGCATACAATGGATTTACCAGAGAATAAATCAGTTTGATATCTTCCTTGCATGCATGTCCGCTGACATGTACATCTTCAAAGATCACATCTGCACCCTTGCGCATCAGTTCATTGATAACACCGGTAACCGATTTCTCATTTCCCGGAATCGGATGGGAACTGAATACAATCGTATCATTCGGCTTAATAGTAACTTTGCGGTGCATACCGGATGCCATACGGGACAATGCAGCCATAGACTCTCCCTGACTTCCCGTTGTAATGATAACTGTCTTTTCATCCGGGTAATTTTTCAGCTGATCCACATCAATCAGAATGTTATCCGGCAGGGAAATATATCCCAGTTCCGAAGCAATGGATACAATATTGACCATGCTTCGTCCCTCAATCGCAACTTTTCTGCCAAATTTATCTGCGGAATTGATAATCTGCTGCACACGATCCACATTAGATGCAAATGTCGCGATAATAATTCTTGTATTTTTATGCTCGGAAAAAATATTATCCAGCGTTTTTCCAACCGACTTTTCAGAATCTGTAAATCCCGGACGCTCTGCATTGGTACTATCACAAAGCAGTGCTAACACTCCTTTTTTACCGATCTCACCAAAGCGCTGTAAATCAATGGCATCTCCAAATACCGGTGTATAGTCAACCTTAAAATCTCCTGTATGCAGGACAATTCCCGCCGGAGAATAAATTGCAAGTGCTGCCGCATCCTGAATACTGTGATTCGTGCGGATAAACTCTACACGGAAACATCCAAGATTAATGTGCTGTCCGTATTTGACAACTTTTCTTTTTACTTTTTTGAGCATATCATGCTCTTCGAGTTTATGCTCGATCAGAGCATTGGTCAGTCTGGTCGAATAAATCGGCACATTGACATCTTTTAAAACATATGGGATGGCACCAATATGATCTTCATGTCCGTGCGTAATAAAAAATCCTTTGACCCGATCAATGTTTTCCTTTAAATAAGTGACATCCGGAATGACCAGATCCACTCCATACATATCATCTTCTGGGAATGCAAGACCGCAATCCACCACAATAATACTGTCTTCATACTCAAAGGCAGTAATATTCATACCAATCTGCTCAAGACCTCCCAAAGGAATGATCTTAAGCTTGCCTTTATTCTGTTTTTCCTGTTTTTTCATATATCCTCCAAATATAATATTCCGCTCTAATATAAAAGCTGTGTTTCTTCATCCGCAAGTTCAGCAAATACTTTCGCGAGTGCTGCAAACTCTGTATCATCGTCTACCATCTCGTAAAATACTTCCTCATCCTGTGTTTTTATTTCTTTTAATATATATGCTTCACTGTCTCCATTTTCATTGCCATCAGAGACAAGTAAGTATCTGATTCCATTCAGCTGTGTCTGTTCTTCCACAGCAAACTCCACCACCTCATTGGTGTCCGGATCTGTAAACTGAATTTTTTCCATTTATTTTTTCCTTGTATTTTTATTTTTCTTCTGGATGATTTGAAAGATAATCCAGATATCCCTGCAATATAAAAATAGCCGCAATTTCATCTACATATTCCTTGCGGTTTTCTCTTCGAATTCCTGTTTCCATCATCGAACGGTCTGCTGCAACTGTTGTCAGACGTTCATCCCATAAAATAACAGGGAGGCCACAGCGTTTTTCAAGCATTTCCTTGAATTCTTTTGTTTTCTCGCAGCGCTCCCCTTCTGTACTATTCATATTTTTCGGGTAACCAAGCACGATTTTTTCAACTTCATACTCACTTACCAGCTGTTCGATTCGTGCCAGCGTCTGTCGCAGCTTCGTTGGAGCCTTTCTGCGTATAATCTCCACGCCCTGCGCTGTAATCAACAACGCATCGCTCACTGCAACACCCACTGTCTTCGAACCGAAATCCAATCCTAAAATCCGCATAATTCTCCCGTACCGGATTATTCCCAGGAATTATTTTTGATGTATGCACGCAAAACTTCTTCTACAAGTTCGTCCCGCTCTACTTTCATGATCAGACTTCTCGCATTGTTATGACTGGTAATATACGTCGGATCTCCGGACATAATATATCCTACGATCTGATTCACCGGATTGTATCCTTTCTCACTCAATGCGCGGAATACGATCTCTAAAACATCTCTTACCTGTAATTCCGGTTCCTTTTGTACTGTAAAATATTGTGTATTATTTAAATTCTCCATGTTCGCCGTCCCTGCCCTTGTTCATTTCAACAAGTCCTGTCTTATCTATTGTATACGAAATCGTGGAAAAATACAAGCTTTATAGTTTCATACTGTAAATCTCATCGGTCAGGGCAGTCCCCACCATTCCCTTTTTCATCACATTGTCCAATGGTTCTGTCGTCTTTGCCGCAATTTTCACATACTCTTTGGTATATCCGGTATACCATGTTTCTCCGTTCATTTCCATCGGTTCCTCAAAGAGCACTTCTTCTTCTTTTCCCACATAATATTCCCGGAACTCCCTCGACATACTTTCTGCAAGTGCCAGCAGCTGCGCACTGCGCTTCGTCTTGATTTCCTCCGGCACCTGATGTTCCATCACTGCCGCACGGGTCCCCTGCCGTCTGGAATATTTAAAAATATGCATCTCATAAAAATGAATGCGTTTTAAATATTCTTTTGTCTGTGCAAATTCTTCCTCCGTCTCTCCCGGGAATCCAACAATGACATCCGTTGTAATTGCAGGGTGTGTAAAGTTTTTCCGCAAAATATTGCATGCATTTTCGTATTCTTCCGTCGTATATTTCCGATTCATCCGGGCAAGCGTTGCATCGCATCCGCTCTGCAAAGACAGATGAAAATGCGGACATATCTTCTCCATTTTTGCCAGTTCTTCTGCAAATGTTTCCGTCACAATTCTCGGTTCCAGTGATCCTAAACGGATGCGCCGGATGCCTTCCACCTGGTGCACCATCTGAATCAGATGAAGCAGACTTTCATCACAGTCAATTCCGTAGGAACTCAGATGAATTCCTGTCAATACCACTTCCTGATATCCGGACGCTGCCAGACGCTTTACTTCCTCCAGAACATTTTGAACATTCCTGCTTCTCACCCGGCCTCTGGCATACGGAATAATACAGTAACTGCAGAACTGATTACAGCCATCCTGCACTTTTATAAACGCACGGGTATGCTCTGCCGCATGATCCAATGTCAGCT
>ERZ808270.328-NODE-328-length-29124-cov-3.684406_pt1 | contig 29124 bp, 24 predicted proteins | sample MGYA00521082_ERZ808270 | MGnify/ENA primary metagenome ERZ808270 (study PRJEB31516, sample SAMN03275594) | gut metagenome | biome: mammalia-associated habitat; material: feces | host: Papio cynocephalus | place: Kenya | collected 2012-07-27 ... | reverse complement strand
ATCGCCAGAAGTCCGGTATTCATACGCGGTGATCCGACAAAATCTCCTTCCAGGTTAATGTTTCCCGAAACACAAAACAGACCAAACAGCAATACAATAAAGGAAAGATAGTCGTTTACAATACATTCCAGAACTGTTTCTGCGGTCTCGCCTGCGCCGTATTTCGCAGCAAACGGAATAATGAATAAAAGTGACCAGATGAGTACCGCCCAGCCCTTATTTTTGTCCCACCATTCTCCTTTTACCAACGGGAAAATTGCGATACATAATAAAAGACCGGCAAACGGTATGCACAGCCAAAGCGGTATGTTACCCATTTTTTTGTACCTCCTTATAATCTCTGTCTATTTTACACCTCAGCCCTCAAAAAAGTAACAGCTAATTCGTCAAATAATTAACAAAGTTCCCATCTGCATTTTTCTTTTTTTTGTATATTTTCTCCATAAGAATACACCCACGTCCTCACGGTGTATGTTGTTTCATAAAAAACATTTTTTCACAAATGAAGAGAAGCCTCTCCGTTTCCGGATTGGCTTCTCTTCGAGGAGTTTAGTTATGAAAATGTTTATTAAATAAAAAGGGAATAATGTAAAGGAATGATTTCCGTTTACATTATCTAGTATATGCAAAAATTGTGTCCATATTATGTCCACTTCAAAAACAAATTCTAAAATCATGCTCCAGAAATTTTAGAGACATTTTATATATTTAACAATTTCTTACATAATTCGATTTTACTGTCATCGGTCAGACTGTTTTCAAAAACCACCTGTCCACGCTTTTGGCGGTTACAAAGCAGATTTTTTTCCTGCAGTCTTCTTTTCATCTCACGCGCGGTTCCCTCACCACCATCAAAAATTCTGACGTCTTCCCCGAGCACCTGCTGAATCTGTTTTCTTGCAAACGGATAATGTGTACAGCCAAGTACGGCTGCATCCACATGATTCTTCCTATAAGAATAAAGCAGATCCTCCAGATATTTGTGCAGATCCTCTCCGTCTAGATCCCCCCGTTCAATAAAATCCATCAGTCCCGGACATGGCAATGGCAGAATTTCTGCCTTTTCTCTATATTTTTCCATCAGCACATGAAATTTTTCTTCATGAATCGTCATCGGTGTTGCCATGACAAGTACCCTCGGATGTTCCATGCAGAGTGCCGCCGGTTTGAGTGCCGGTTCAATTCCAACGATCGGAATATACGGATACATCTCCCGCAATTTTCGTACCGCTGCACTGGTTGCTGTATTACAGGCAACTACCAGGCCTTTGGCTCCCTGATCAAAAAGCTGTCTGGCACATCCAATCGTAAGTTCCCGTACTTCCTCTTTCTTTTTTATTCCATAAGGTGCATTTTTGGAATCTCCGAAATAAATAAAATCTTCCTCCGGCATAATACGGATCAGTTCCCGCAGGACACTGATACCTCCCACTCCGGAATCAAATACCGCAATAGGGTTGTCTTTTTGTAATTGATATTCCACAGATCTGTTATCCTTTCTTACATTGAAAAAACATGGTTCAGTTGCTATAATATTAAAAAAGCAATGGAGAGTGACAACTATGCTGACTGAAAAAAATACTTCCGATAAATATAAATACTGTGAATTTTGTGGGCGCACGCTTCCAAAACATTATGAGGGAACACTATGTCCCGCTTGTCAGGAAGCACAGCTTTTCCGGAATGTGCGAGACTATATACGGGCCCATACGGTAAATGAATATGAAGTTGCAGAGCATTTTCATATTCCCCTCCGGCAGGTCAAAGAATGGATCCGGGAAGGTCGTATTGAATATCAGGATTCCAACCCTGCATCCACGATTTCCGGTATGCGCTGTCAGCGCTGTGGTGCACCGATTTCCTTTGGTACTCTGTGTCCCAATTGCCTGAAGCTGCTAAATACACAGGTCAAAGCGGCTACACCGGCTTTCACCCCGGACACACGTATGCATTATCTCCATGCTCCATCGGATGACACGCAAAATTAAGTCGCAATTATTCATAGGAAAGGGATGCCGGATCTCGGCACCCCTTTTTCTTACGCCTGTGTACTTCTGCGAATCACTTTTTGTCTGTACTTATACTCCACAGCTTCCAGATATTTATCATCTGGTTCAAATTTGATCAGTAACGTATCGCCTTCCTTTTTCAGAATCATATCATAATATCCTGCGGCTTTATCATGGGAGGTATAGTCAATCACCTTGACATTTCCCTCTCTTTCGTATTGTGAAACACTGCGGTCTCCAGCCGGTGCAATCTGGATGACATCATCCATGGAGTAGCTTCCTAATGATTTTCTGCGGTTCTTATTTAAAACCTTTGCAAAACGCACTTCTCCATCAAAATAGGAATATTCAAACTCTTTGGAATTTCCCATCAGGACAAACCATACAATTCCACATACAACAGCAATCGGTAACGTGATTCCCCTGGTCAGACATGCAGCAAGCAGACTTACCACTGCAAGCACAAGCATGATCGTCCCCACAATTTTTGCACCTGTGGTTTTACGAACCGGTACTAATACATATACTTCCAATATTCTCTCTCTCCTTCATTCGTAGTAATATTCATTATACTCCTTCCTGTTCTTTTTTTCCACAAGAGAATAATTTTTTCATAAATTTAGTGGATTTTTCCCCCTCCAGCGCTTACAATAAAAGATATTATTTTCGTTTATTTTCGGAGGTGCAATATGATACATATTCCAGCAGAAAAACTTGCTGATTTTGAAAGAAACATACGGCGTGAATGGGTCATGACCAATGGCATCGGCGGATATGCAGGTGGTTCCGTCACAGGAGCCTGCAATCGGACACATCAGGGATATCTGATTGCCAGCCTGCATCCCCCGGTCGACCGTTATATGGTTTTTTCCAAAACCAATGAAAAACTGATCCAGGGATCCAACACCTATGATCTGGAAACTTCCCAGCATGCCGGAAAAGACATGGAAACCATCCGAACAGAGGGTCAGCGTTTCTTAACCGACTTCTCCAGTGACGGAACTGTCTGCTTTTCCTACACCGCCGGTGATATTCAGATGAATAAACATCTGGCTCTGATCCGCATGGAAAACACAGTGGCTATCTCCTATCACATTACCAACCAGGGAGAAGCCGCTACGCTCTCCATCACTCCACTGATGAATTTCCGGGAACACAGCACATCTTCTGTCGTTTCCAGCCTGCAGTTTACCTGTCAGGAGAACTCCAACAGCAGTTTTACACTGATTCCTGCTGCTGCGCCGGAACTTTGTATTGATCTGTGCTGCAGTACCGGCACACTGGTTCCACGGGATAACCAGTATGATATCAATATGCAGTACCAGACAGAAGTAGACAATGAAACAGCGGGTCTCGACACACACTTCTGTCCATATGATCTGCAGATTGCACTTCCTGCGCACAGCAGCATCCAGTTTTCCCTGCTATGCACCATCCATTCCATTCAGGAAGACACAACCGTCTGCCTGCCACAGAAAGATACTGCCGCAAAAGAAATTGCACGTGTACAGGAATACTATGATTCTTTAAAACGACAGGCGGGCTACGGAGACGATGCTTTTGCCAATACCCTTGTCGTAGCGGCAGACCAGTTTCTTGTCCGACGCGATTCTACCGGACTTATGACCGTTCTCGCGGGACTCCCATGGTTTACAGACTGGGGCAGGGATACTATGATCGCCTTCTCCGGATTGACACTTGCTACCCGGCGGTATTCGGATGCCCGCGAGATTCTTTCTACCTTTGCACAGTATATCCATCACGGCATGGTTCCCAATATGTTTCCGGACAACGGGCAGGCACCCCTCTATAACACCGCAGATGCCTCTCTATGGTATTTTTACGCAGTGGATGCATATATAAAGGCTACCGGACAACCATCCGATTATGCATACATACAACACCATATTTACCCTGCTCTGTGTCAGATCATCCATGCCTATGCACATGGCACTGATTTTTCTATCTATATGGATGATGACGCCCTGATTCATGCCGGAAGTGGTCTGGATCAGGTGACATGGATGGATGTCCGTGTTGGTGACTGGGTAGCGACCCCACGCCACGGAAAGCCGGTAGAAATCAACGCGCTGTGGTACAACGCGTTGTGTGTAATCGCTGAACTGGCTGAACATTTTGGAGACGATGCGTCCACTTACCGGCAACTGGCTGAGCGCGTATCCATTTCCTTCCAAAAGGAATTCTGGAACGCGCAGGATGGTTGTCTGTATGATGTCATTGAAGAAAACAGCAAAGACTCCAGTATTCGCCCTAACCAGATTTATGCCGTCAGCCTCCCTCATACCATGTTGACCAAAGAACAGGCTCTGCAAGTGGTAAATACCGTCGAAGAAAAACTGCTTGCAGGTCCCGGCATCCGCTCGCTCTCTCCTGACCATAAAGACTATCATGGAATTTATTGCGGCTCTCTTCCAAAAAGAGATGCAGCCTATCATCAGGGAACTGCATGGGGATTTCTGATGGGCGGATTTCTGACCGCTTACCTGAAAGTTCACCATCACTCTCCGGAAGCAAAAAAGCAGGCACTGCAATATCTCGCACCGGTACGCACACATCTTTTCGAAGAAGGATGCATTGGTTCCATTTCTGAAATTTTTGACGGAGACGCTCCTCATACATGCCGTGGATGTTATGCCCAGGCCTGGAGTGTTGGGGAAATCCTACGTTGTTACACACAGGATATTCAAAAAAATCAAAAATAATGATTTTTTTCTTGACAAGAAAGTCTCACTCGGATATAATACTAAATGTTCCGCGTGAGATTTTCAATTAAGAAATCCACTGCAATGCCTAGTTAGCTCAGTTGGTAGAGCAGAGGACTGAAAATCCTCGTGTCTCTGGTTCGATTCCGGAACTAGGCACTATATGCGGGTGTAGTTCAATGGTAGAACACCAGCCTTCCAAGCTGGATACGTGGGTTCGATTCCCATCACCCGCTCTTTCAAAAGAAACCGATCTGGTTTCTTTTTTTGTACCCTTTTTTCTCATCAAAAAAGGACGGCTGCATCGCAGTCGCCCTATGTCATGTATGGGTAATAAAATACTCTTAGAAGAGATCTACACTTCCGAAAAATTTGTCATTGATTACATAATAAGCCTTGTACTCTTCCGGTTTTACGTAAATATTTAATGTCTTGATGCATCCGGCACGATGTCCTTCTGCTACAAACTGTTTCTTTACCTTATCTTCAAGTTCAACAAGGTTTGCAGCATTCTGCTGATACTGGATAATAATTTCCGTCTTTGCCGGTTGTTTTTCTTTCTTTGCCTTTACCGCTTTTGCCTTTGTAGCTGCTTTTTTTACAACCGGTTCTGCTTTTTCCACAACAGCTTTTGTTGTTGTCTTTGCAACTTCTTTTGCCTTTTCTTCTACAACTTCTGCTTTCTTAGCTGCAGCTTCAGCAACAACCCCAACTTTTGATTCTACTTTTTTGGTAGCATCTTTAACCGCATTTTTTACTTCTGTCTTAACCTCTGGTGTCTTCATCAGCTTCACGTCAGAAACTGCCTTGTTTAACTTCTTCTCCTGCATAACGATTCCTCCTAACCAGAATTATTCACATACTAAAAATTTTTCAATTGCATCGAGTGCTTCCTCTTCGTCAGCGCCCTCTGTCACGATATCAACCGACATTCCATCGGATGGATTAAACGCCATAATTCCCATAATGCTCTTTGCATTAATTCTGCGATTATCGCTCTCCAACATAATATCGCTGTCGAACTGACATGCTACCTGAACAAGTTCTGCGATTGGATTGTCATGTCCCTCTGACACATTAGAAACGATCACATTTTTCTTACTCATACGCTCTCCCTTTCCAAAACTGTATAACACATTCTCAAATATATCTCACTTAACTACGAATTGCAATATACGAACTTTATTTCTGTTAAACATTCACGAATCAGCAACAAAACATTGTCGTTAATTGTTCATTTTTACAATGGAAATTAATGGTCCAAATAGGTAAAGAAAATGTACCCCGCTTTCTTAAACCAGTCATCCGCATCCTTGTAACTTTTTGATTTTGTAGAATGGGTTTGCGGATCATAATAATAAATGCTTCCGGACGTATATCCTGTCACTAATACAGCACTGTCTGTTCCTGTCATCGCAAACACCGGAGAGCCTTTGCTGACATAGAACAAAATCTCTTCTGCCGTACAACCGGATACATCAAGAACAACGCAATCTTTCAGCGTATTTTCAATCGCACTTTTCGGTGTACCTCCATTATCAATCAGTTCCTTTACACTGAGTCCGTTTCCTTTGTAATTAAGCATTGCGCTGACCGCCTGGACAACCGAGGAAGAACCCTTATCCGCATCATTTACTTTTAAACCGCCAAATGCTGTCTGAGCCGATTTTCTTGCACGCATCCATACATACTGCTGACGGGAATCCACAACAATTCCCATATTATTATTGGCACAAATAATTGCATCTGCGATTTCATTCGTTGCAAGCAGTACATCTCCTTTTTTATATACATAAAACACTTCCTGTGTGTCCTTATTTTTCACAGTGACATCGCGTGGGCTTTCCAGTAAAACCGATTTGGATGTAAGCATTTTAATCTTAGATGCATCTGCCCCGTTTTTCATCACAAGCTGATACTGTGTTTCTTTCCGGTCGGTTACCGTTGACCCGACGGTAACTTTTTCTTCCGTATCCCCCTCCCGGTTCATGATTGCATCCGTTCCGGCTGCCACATAATGTCCACCGGACTTTTTGATCAGATGAATGGTAATCGTGTAGTCCTCCACGGAAATCGAACCGATATTTCCCTTCGATGGTTTATAACTCTTTAAGATACTGTGTGAATTTTCTGAAGTATCCATAATCGTCAGTTCTTCCATTGGGAAAACAGTGTTTCCGGCTGCTGCAACAATAACTTTATCTTTTGGGGCAGTTCCATAAATAAAATCTTCGTCTATAAAGCCAAGCGGAAGAATATATTCTCCCTTTTTCGCCTGAATATCATAGACCGAAGCATTTTTCAAATTCATCAGATGAATCACATCACTCTGATATTCTTTGTCGCTGTCTACCCAGGCAAAATACTGATTGGAATCTGATATTTTATAACAGTTTTCTTTCAGGTTTTTAACAAGAACTTTTGTCGTCAGCTTGTCCGTATCAATACAATAAAGTTTCTGATCCATGATCAGGTAAAAGGTTCCCTTTTCATTCACATACATCAACTGTCCCATCTGTGCTTTTAAAACTTCATAAGAAGAACTTGACGGAATAAAAACTTCTTCCTCTATGGTATGCACAAGACCATCATAATGATATACCGCTGTGCCCACCTGGCCTTCATGATCTCCACGGTTCATGTATCCATATACGACAAAATCAACACTCCCCGCCTCATCCACACGGGCAATCTTAATGTCATGTTGTTCCCAGTTGTCGCGCATATTTATTCCTTCTGCTCCAAGGAAACTGAATACCTGCACAATCTTATTATTGACGCGGTCAAAACACCACAATTCTCCCTGCTGCACGAACGCAATCACATCTCCGGTCTCACTTACAGCATATTCAATATTTTTGTCACGTATTCCAAGCTGGATCTGATTATTATCAGAAATAAACCGGTTTTCTCCACGGAAAATCTGGTTCAGCGTCCGCTCAAAATTCAAAACATACATACGCGACTCCGTCATACGCAGCCGATAATATTCTTCTACATTATAATATTCCGTTTCTCCACCGGTTCCCTTCGTTGTGACTACATATCGAAGTGTAATCACATTATAGGAATCATTAATTTCTTTAAAGGAAGCATCCACATCTCCCATCTGTTCCGGCTTTAATTTTGCCCAGGTAATCTGATTTAACGTGCAGCTTAAATCCACATAATTAAGCGTGCTGGCATCCCCTGTCGCGGCATCCATATATTTTGGAATAAATTTATTTGCATCGTCCCGGAAGGTATACGCATGAAACTGTAGCGCAAAATCCATGCAGTCCTGTGTATAGCTGTTCTCCGTCTGTATCAGTCTGGTATAATACCGCACTTTATTTTTGCCGGAAGTCAGAATAAGAATCAGCTCATACTCTTCATTTTTCCCAAGAATATTCTGTATTTTCAGATTTGCGGTTATCTCATCATTTTTCTTTTTTATCTCTTTTGCTTCCCCTTTTGCAACCAGACGGGAATTGTCCAGACTCCGGATTTCATAGTGAATTCCATCAATATTCTGACCATAGGTACTGATTTTTAAAGGAAGCAGTCTTGTATGATCTACCGGCACGATTCCATCCCGCATTTCTGTAATATTCATTTTCGATACATATCCATGCAGCTGTGCCACGCTGTTATTTCCTTCATAAAACTGGACGACCGGAAGCGTTGCCTCCTTCATGGTCGTCGTCATATCTTTATTGTCCTGATTGGTTATGATACTGAAAACAATCAGTGCTGCCAGAAAAAGCCCTGACAGCACTACTGGTTTAATTACTTTCCTGTTCATTTATCTTTTCCTTCTTATATGGCTGTAATTTCTGCTGTTACATCCATCTTCTGCATCTGCGGTGCCGGCAGCGCCGTTTGCACATTTCCGTGCCAAACAACACTCCGATCATACTGCAAAGCCACGGATTTTCGCATCCCCGTTCCTGTATTTTCATATTCTCCCCGGTAATAGAAGCCGGCACCATCCCAAAATACGATGTTGCCTGCATACTTTTCTCTTTCCGGTTCTCTTCTGTTTTTTGGGATTCAGATAATTTCCGATAGATTCCATCGATCTCCATCTGTATCATTAGACGATCCGGTTCTTCATCGTAAATCCGGCTTCCCTCATATTCCAACTGGTCAAGTCTTTGTTCTACCAGTTCCATGATTTCTTTTGTCTCTGCCGGATAATACTGCTTCATTCGTTCCATATCTTTTTCATATTCCATCTCTGTCAGGTACATACTTTGCATCGGATATGTCATATAAAACGGAATCTTCGGGTAAAAATCGTTTGAATAATCCACTTGCATGCTCCATCCTGTCATCATTATAGACTATGCCATGCAACTGTTTTTTGTGCTTATTTTCCAATCATTTTTAAACATACCTGTTCATATTCCGGATAATTCTTGTGAAGCATTTCTGTTACCAATTCTCCCTGTGCATTTTTATGGAAACGATATAAATTATACTCTCCTCTGCGGTAAGCATAGTCTTCTCCATTATCCTGGAAATGATCATAAGAAGCCTCTCCCGGTGCTGTCAGCAGGTACAACGTATGGTATGGTTTTTCTCCTACATAAGACATTTCTTCATACATCGGAACCATAGTCCCCGCCTTAAGATACATCGGACACAAATCGATTGGTGCATCGCGCAGGAAGTATTTTCCTCCGGTAATCTTTTCTCCGGTCCAGTAATCGTACCATTCGCCTTCCGGCAGATATACCATTTTCTTCGTCGCTCCCTGCTCCAATACCGGTGCAACCAGAAGATTTTCTCCTACCAGAAATTCCCCATTAAGATTATAGGTCTCCGGATCCTTCGGATAATGCAAAACAAGCGGACGCATAACCGGAAGTCCGGTCTGCTCTCCCTGATAAAACAAGTCATACAGATATGGCAGGAAACGATAACGCATCTTGACGTATTTGCGGTAAATCCCAACCACCTGATCATCAAACTGCCACGGTTCCTGTCTGCGTGTTCCCTGACAGGAATGATTTCGAAACAGTGGTGAAAATACTGCGGCCTCAATCCACCGGGTCAGAAGTTCCGGGGTCGTATCTGCACCGAATCCACCAATATCGGTTCCTGCAAAAGCAAACCCGCTCATACCGAGATTACATAACTGCGGCACCATCATCTGCAGATGGGACCACAGACTCTGGTTGTCTCCTGTCCACACCGTAGCATACTTCTGTGTTCCGGCATAAGCCGCTCTTGTAATGACAAACGGACGCTTATCCGAAAGGTTCTGCAGTCCCTCAAAGGTTGCACGGCTCATATAATGTCCGTAGACATTGTGCATTTCCGCATGGTTTGTCGTACGCTCCTCATCATGAAATACAACATCCTGTGGCAGTTCTCCGCGAAAACTTGCCGGCTCATTCATATCATTCCATACGCCGTCCACGCCGATGTCAACCAGAAACTTATGATGTCTGCCCCACCAGTCACGCACTTCACGCCGCCCAAAATCCGGATAGTTTGCATCTCCCGGCCATACCTCATTGACATAGATATTTCCCTGCGGATCCGTAGCAAAATATCCGTTCTTTTCGCCTTCCTGGCACATAAAATAATCCGGATCTACTTTAGTTCCCGGATCAATAATTGTTACCGTTTTAAATCCCTGTTTTTTAATTTCTGAAATTAGCTCTCCCGGCTTGCCGTACTCATCATCATTCCAGGTAAACACACGGTATCCATCCATATAATCAATATCAAAATGAATGGCATCACAAGGAATATCCAGTGCACGGAAATGTTCTGCCACATCACGGATATCTTCTGCGCACTGATAGCCCCAGCGGCTCTGCTGGTATCCAAGCGTCCATCGTTGTGGCAGCGGTGTCCGCCCGGTCAGATACGTATATTCTTCGATCAGATCCGTCAGTTTTTCTCCGCCCAGGAAGTACAGATCCAGATTGCCGTCATCCGCGCCGTAAAAATAATACTCCGGATTTTCCTTGCCCAGATTGAGATAGCTGTGAAACGTATTGTCAAAAAACATGCCATATACTTCATTCTGTTTCTTACAGAATAACACAGGGACAGACTTATACAGCGCATGGTAATCTTCATTGTGTGCCTGCGGAATATCAGAATTCCAGTTCTCATACTCATAATTCTTTTTATTTAAAAATCCGGTCTTATCACCAAGCCCGTAAAAATCATCCCCTTCATCCAGATCAAAGACCATCTGTACCGGATAATCGCGGGCTCCCATATTTGATGTATCATGTCCTTCCGACTCCAGAATCTGTTTCATCTGTTCACTGACTTCTCCGGAAACATTTCTGCCCTGCCGGTGGGTCCGGACAAGCGGAGTCCCGTCCGGTCTGGTAATTATCATCGCCAGATTTTCGCCAAACTGCATCCGAATCCGGTCTGTCTGAATGACCAGATCTTCTCCTGATTTTTCTGCAGTCACCTTTGCTGTAACCGACTTGTCCCCGGCAATGGCTTTGGAATAATGCTCCTTTGTTTTATACGGAACAAAAATATTGACTATATCATCCCTGATAACTTTCACGATCAGTTTTAACTGCTCATACTGTACACAAATCTCGTTTCCATCCTGCCGGAAGGAAGTTATCTTTCCTGCTGTACTCATTCTTTTTTCACCTTTCATCTACTCTGTTGCCTGTGTTGTTGTATCCGGTTCCTGATTGGTAATATAATCCGAGCTGATATATCCTTTCTGTCCGTTATATTCCGCCTGTACCCATCCGTTTTCTTCACCCAGAAATGTCAGCTTTGTTCCAATCGCAAAAGCGGTAAGAATTTCACTGTCTGTATTCGGTTCTGCCCGGAAATTCACTCCATCGGTGCTTGTCCATATGCTTTGTCCGTCTTCGAGTGGCTGCTCCGTTACCGGAGGCAGATTACTGTTGTCCGCCGGCGGTGCATCTTTGGTAATCTCGGTTCCCTGCGTCTGGTTCTTTCCTGCATTTCGTCCATGAATCCATACGATAAGCGATATAATTCCAACCAGAAGTGCCGCGCAGATGAACGCAAAAATAATTCTGGCAATAATGACATCTTTTCTATGACTTGCTTTCATGATCGTTCTTCCTCCCCATCCTCTGTACAGATAATTGTGGTTTTCCCAGGATCCACTTTATCTTTTTCCAAAATCAGTTTTCCTATTTTTTCCGCGCGGATCGTCCCGCCGGAAGGATTCAGCACACTGTCTACGGTATTTACAATTTGTGCATCCACTGTAGAATACTCAAATGCCAGTGTGGTATTAATCAGTTTACAGTTCACCATTTTCAGATTTTCTATATAACACATGCCCTGCAGACTCTCGATCGTACAGTTGACAAGTGTAAGATTTCTGGCATTCCATCCCAGATATTCTCCCGAAATAAAGCTGTCATATACCGTCACATGATTGCTGTTCCAGAACGCATCTTTGGAAAGCATGCGTGCATGATGGATTTCCATATGCTCCACTCCATCAAAGGAATAATTTCCCACCAGTTCAAAATCATCCAGCTGCATATTTTTACAATTCATGGCAAAATAATCTCCACGTGCCTGCACATGCGATAATTTTACGTCGGTACAGTTCCACAGTGTTTCCTCTGCATTTGGAAAATTTACATTGGTAAGCGTTACTCCCTTACATCTGCGGAAATTTTTCGGTGCTTCTATTATGGAATCTTTCACGGAAATATCATCGGTATACCATACGCCGGCTCTTGCCATATCAAACCAGGTACATTCCTTTACATCGACATTTCTGCAATACCAGAGTGGATATTTCCACCGGAACAGACAATTATCCAGATAAAGATTCCTGCTCTCTTTCAACGGGGATTCCCCGTCCTCAAATACACTGTCATACACGGCCAGATTTTCTGACTGAAACAGTGCACGTTCTCCTGTTAATTTCTGTTGACGCAGTATCTGCTTTGCTGTGTCAAATTTATCGTTACTCATTTTTCTATTCCTTCTTTTTCAGCTTGTAATTATTGGGTCTGCTAGTTATTTTACCACGACAGTACCAGAAGATTCAAGTATCCTACTCTAACAAAAGCTCTTCGACGGTCACAAACGAATATCCCTGTTTCTGCAGGGTATCTATCACCGTAAATGCCGCCTGTACGGATGACTTTGAAGCATCATGAAGCAAAATAATGTCTCCGGGTTTTGTATCCTTTAAAATTCTCTGTACCACCGTATCCGCATCGGTGGTTGCCCAGTCCCGCGGATCTACATTCCACAATACTTCAATCAGATTTACCTTCTGATCCAGCTCCTTCTGCCAGCATCCATAAGGCGGACGGATATATCCTGCATATTCTCCTGTCACATCATAAATTGCCTTCTGTGTTTTTTCAATCTGCTGCTGAACACAATCTGTTCCCACTTCTTTAAAATTTACATGTTTATAAGAATGAACACCGATCAGATGTCCGTCGTCATGGATTCGTCTGACCACATCCGGATACTGCTCTACTTCTTCTCCCAGCAGAAAAAAAGTGGCTTTTACACCACGTTTTTCTAATCCGTCCAACAATTTTGGCGTATATTCCGGATTTGGTCCGTCATCAAAGGTAATCGCAATCTGTTTTATATCTTCGCAGTTTTGCGTCTGTGGCTGCTGTATTGCGGTCTGTACGGCTGCCGCTGTGTTTCCGGACAGGTATGCCAGAAACAGAAAAAATACGGCAAAACCTCCTCGTTTCCATTTATCTGATACTTTCATTGCCGCACCATATGCCTGTTATTACTATATCCTATGCGAAGGGTTCCCTGCTGATACCCTCCCCCAGCATCATACTTTCCTCATGCTGCTGTTCCTTTTTGCGGATTGCATACTCATAACCGGTCAATGCTGCAAATGGAGAAAACTGTGCTGCCCGGTCTTCTGGCGGCATCTGCGGATGTTTTTTTGATACCGGATGTGGCAGATCTATAATATCATCATAACGATGTGTATTTTTCAACTGGCTCATGCCCGATGTCCTCCAATCTGTCCATTGCGCTGCCGCATAGTTGCCCCTTCCGTGAAATTGGTTCCTTTCAGAATCGCATTCTTTCCATAACGCTGTTTAATGGAAAGCATGGCTTTCTGCATCTGTTTTTCTTTCTGCAGAGCCTGCTTTTGCGCTTTCTGTTCTTCCGTTTCTTCCACAAAATCAAACAGGCTCATCTGCTCATAAGACTGCTCCTTTTGTGCCTCCTGTTCCGTAAGTACATGACACGCTGTGACATAGATCCTGCGGATCAACAGATCCGGATTTATAATTCTGTCGAACAATTCCAGTGCTTTTTCTACTACCGTAATGCTAGAAGAGGTATGCTTTTGCAAATTTGCAGTTCCGTGGGCATGTTTGGGAATCTTTCTTCCATAACGATCCGTGGTCACTTCCCCGTGATATCTTTTGGCCCGCACCGGGTCGGTCAGATTTTCGATATCATAGCCAATGGTCAGCACGATCTGGTCGGTCACCAGACCATGTTCCACCAGATCTAACACGAGCTGATCGGTCATTTCCCTCACAACAACTCTTGCTTTTTCTGCCGGATACGGACACTGCAATACCTGTCCCGATCCGGAACTGTTCGCCTGCGGACGGTACGCTTTGATCTGCGCAATCGTGCACGGTTCGTACCCCCAGGCATGATCAATCAGAAGCTCTGCATTCACACCAAACAGTTTGTAAAGCAGATCTTCATTATAATAATCCGTTTCCTTTCCGATGGAGCATCGCGCCACATCTCCCATGGTATACATTCCGTTTTCTGCCAGTTTCTTCGCATATCCCGGTCCGACACGCCAGAAATCCGTAATCGGCCGGTAGTCCCAAAGCAGTTTGCGGTAACTGTTTTCATCCAGTTGGGCAATGCGCACACCATTTTCATCTGCATCGATGTGCTTTGCCACAATATCCATTGCAATTTTGCACAGATACAGATTGGTTCCGATCCCGGCAGTTGCCGTGATTCCAATGGTATCCTGCACGTCCTGAATGATGGTCTGCGCCAGCTGATATGCTGTCATTCCATAGGTTTTCAGATAATGTGTCACGTCCATAAACACTTCATCAATCGAATATACATGAATATCTTCCGGTGCCACATATTTCAGATATATATCATAAATCCGCGTACTGTATTCCACATAAAGTGCCATCCGCGGAGGTGCCGCAATGTACGACAATTCCGGCTCACCGGGTTTTCGGCTGCGGTTGACCTGTTTTACTTTCTGAACCACTTCAAAAAGCCTGGCCCTTCCCGGAATCCCATATTTTTTCAGGGACGGAGAAACTGCCAGGCAGATCGTTTTTTCCGTGCGGCTTTCATCCGCCACCACCAGATTGGTAGTCAGCGGGTCGAGTCCACGCTCCACGCATTCTACGGATGCATAAAATGATTTCAGATCAATTGCAATATACTGCGGCATACCTTTCCTCTCCCCAAACAGACATTCGTGTATGCTCCCATTATATCAAAATCCGATAAGATTGCAACGCTATTTACACTCCGTCACAAACACTTCACATTTCTCTAAAATCAGCTTATTTTCAGCATTTGTTCGATTTTTATTTGATAAAAGTACCTTTTTTGCCGGAACTTCCCAATCCAGTTCTATGGTATCTGTTCCAAAATTTGCTGCCACCAGAATCCTGCGTCCCTGCAGAATACGATAGTACGCCATTACGTGATCTGCATTTTCATATGCCGGCTCAAATTTTCCATAAGTAAACAACTCACGATATTCCGGAGATTTGCGCAGCGCAATCAGTTTTCTGTAATAATGAAGAACCGAATCTTTCTCCTGTTCTTCCTTTTCCACATTAATCGACGGATAATTGTCATTTACCTTCAGCCATGGTGTTCCGGAAGTAAATCCCGCCTGCGGTGCATCCTTCCACTGCATCGGTGTCCGTGCATTGTCCCTGCTCATGGCCGAACATACGGCAAGTGCTTCTGCATCCGAAAGTCCGGCCTCACGTGCGGTTCTGTACTGGTCTTTGGTACTGATGTCATCGAATTCTTCCACATTGTTCCATCTGGCATTCTGCATGCCAATTTCCTGCCCCTGATAGATAAACGGAATTCCACGCAGCAGAACGCTTACGGTTCCAAGCATCTTTGCACCGTCCGCATTTTGTGCATAATCCGGCAGGAAACGGGAAACTCCACGCGGTTCATCGTGGTTTTCAATGATATTTGCCTCGAACCCGACATTCTGTACCCGCATTTGCGAGTCTGTAATTGCCTTTTTCCACGCGTCAAAAGAAATCGGTGGTGCATCATACCAGCCATGCTCCCCGTCGCTTAGCATATGGGCACTGAAATCGAAAATCGTAGAAAAATGTCCGTTGTCCCCGATAAAATCCGGCAGGTCTTCCACACCAATGTTAAATACTTCCCCTACCGTAAATGCATCTTTTTGGGCAAATGTATGATTCTTTAAATCTTCAAGCAGCTCATCGACACCTTCTACATTTTCGACCATACGCCAGCAGCTTGCCAGTCCATCGTCTCCATCCGGCTCCATGTCCGGAAATGCCAGATCTTTTTTAATATTGATGATCGCATCAATTCGAAAACCTGCCAGTCCTTTGTCCAACCACCAGTTGATCATCCGGTAGATCTCTTCCCTCAATTTTGGATTTTCCCAGTTTAAATCCGGCTGCTCCTTTGCAAACATATGGAAATAATATTTGTCCGATCCCGGTACCGGCTCCCAGCAGTTTCCCCCGAAATAAGAACGGTAATTGCTCGGTGGATTTCCATTCTTTCCTTTTCGGAAATAAAAATAATCCGCATACGGTCCGTCCGGATCTGCCAGCGCTTTCTGAAACCATTCGTGCTTGTCCGAACAGTGGTTGACAACCAGATCCATGATCAAATACATATCTCTCTTTTTTGTCTCAGCAAGCAGTTCATCGAATTCCTCCATTGTTCCGAATTCTTCTGCAATTGCATAATAATCCGAAATATCATAGCCCTGATCCACAAACGGGGACTTATAGATTGGAGAAAGCCAGATAATGTCAACTCCCAGCTCTTTTAAATAATCCAGTTTGGAAATGATGCCCCGCAGGTCACCGATCCCATCTCCGTTTGTATCGCAAAAACTCTTTGGATAAATCTGATATGCCACCTTGTCATGCCACCATTTTTTTTGCATGTCCATGTCCTCCTTCGCCTGTATCTCCATGTCCTTTGACAATTTGTTTCTGTAACATTATACTGTCATTATAGTTTGGAATTTCAAAATTATCTTGCATAATTCTTACTTTCTATAACACAATACTGCTCTCATAAGACAAAGGAGAACATTCCATGAAACGGTTACAGACACTTGCCCTTGAACAGAAAGAAGATGCCCGTCACGGTGACGCGACCTTCCCGATCCAGAAGTATATCACCTCTTTAAAGCCGGATTATCCGGTCGTGACAACCCACTGGCACGAAGAGGCTGAATTTACACTCATCACCAAAGGAGATGCCAGCTATCAGATCGACCTTACTTCTTATGCTGTAGAAAAAGATGACCTGATTTTTATCCCGCCTCTGCTGCTGCACTCGGTCTCCCGCGGACAGTCTGCGCTTTACCAGTCCGAAACCTATGTGTTTCACATGAACTTTCTCGGTGGAAATGCGACCGATATCTGCTCCACCCGTTATCTGATGCCACTGACCAATGAAGAACTGTCGGTTCCCTGTCTGATCCGTCCGACTCACCCGGCCTATGTATCTCTGCGCAAGATTTTTGCACAGATCAGTTTCCTCTTTGCAAATCCGGTGGAAGGATACGAACTGGCAATCAAAGCCTTGCTATTGCAGGTTATTTTTCTGCTTCTGCAATATAGTACCAGAAATAAAAAACACGCAATCGATACTGCAAGTGCCTCTGACAAATTAAAAACCGTACTCGACTATATCCATCTGCATTACGCTGAACCTCTGACCGTTGCCGGACTGGCAGCACAATGCTATTTCAGTGAATATTATTTCATGCGGTTCTTTAAAAAACACATGAATATGACTGTTGTGGAATACCTCAATAATCTGCGGTTAGAAAAGGCCGTAGAACTGTTTGAACAGGGAAACACCTCCATCCTGGATGTTTCTCTTGCCACAGGATTCCATAACCTTTCCTATTTTCACAAAGTATTCAAGCGGAAATTTCACGTGACTCCAAAAGAATTTCTGAATCAATTATAGAGACGTTTAAAAACCAGTCACAAAAAGTCCGATATTCAATACCGTAACCAGAATTGCAATCGTCCAGAGAACCATTTTAAGCCGGGTACTGTTGGCATACTTTCCCATTACTTTTTTTGACGAAGTGAGATAAATCTGTGTAAAAATTGTAATCGGAAGCTGCACGGCAAGAAGCATCTGGGAATAAATCAGACCCTGAAACGGAGACCGGATCAACAAAATGATCAGCGCTGCCGGAATCATCGTAATCAGGACGCCCTGCTTTGTTTCTTTCGTCTTAATATCGTAGGGTTTATTAAAGATGCCGGAAAAAATTGTTCCGCCTGCCATACCGGCGGTAATACTGGAAGAAAATCCGGCAAGCAAAAGTGCAAGGGCAAAAATCACTGTCGCTCCATTTCCAAGCAGTGGTGTCAGCATATTGCCAGCAGTTGTCAGATCATCGATCTGTTTTTCCCCTTTCTGATAAAAAGTGGCTGCCGCCATAAGAATCATGGCGCTGTTGATCGCCCAGCCAATAATCATAGAAAAAAGCGTATCTTTAAACTCGAATTTTAACTGTTTCCGGATTACAGACTCTTCTTGCAGATTCCACTTCCGGCTCTGAATAATTTCAGAATGCAAAAACAGGTTATGCGGCATGACAACCGCGCCAAGCACACTCATAATCACGGGCATGGCATGCGAAGGAAATGCTGGCTTTATCCATCCGACAGCAGCCGCTCCCCAGTCAATGTTTACCATGCAGATCTCAATTAAAAAGCAAAATCCAATCAGCGATACAAAAAGCATGATCAGTTTTTCAATCCTTTTGTATGCATTGGTAAATTCACAAAACAATACCACTGCCATAATCAGCAGACTCCCTATTTTGATCGGAATGCGAAACAGCATTTGCAGCGCAATGGCACCTCCTAAAATTTCCGCCATCGCGGTCGCAATGGCAGCGGCCACTGCCGTCGCAAGGATCACATTTTTCAATGTCCTGTTTATGTAACGGCTTGCTGCCTCAGACAGACACAAACCAGTAACGATTCCCAAATGTGCTGCATTGTGCTGTAAAATAATCAGCATAATCGTTGAAAGTGTTACCATCCAAAGCAAGGTATATCCATACCCCGATCCGGCAGCAATATTAGATGCCCAGTTTCCAGGGTCAATAAATCCGACTGTCACCAATAAACCAGGCCCGATAAATTTCAAAAAATTTAAATTTTCGTTTTTTCCTTTCTGATTCTTTCTCTGCATATGTTATAGATCCTTTCTATTATACAGTTAGTCTTAACTAACTGTATAATACACAAACCTTTCATTTCTGTCAATGAAAAGGGATTTTGTACTTGCTTTTTTATGCATAATTATCATTGACATGCATACCAATATATCATAGTATTTGTTTATGTAAGATATAGTTTTTAATACTACATCAATCGGTTTTCATTTATAGATTTGGAGAAAGGAGATTTTACTATGCAATTGACAATTCGAGAACCTGGAAGCGCCATCACTCATTTTATCGGCTGCCTGATGGCTTTGATCGCAGCCTCACCACTTTTAATAAAAGCTCATGGAAATACAACATACATGCTTGCCATGACAATTTTCGCCACAAGTATGATTTTATTGTACGCGGCAAGCACTATTTATCACAGCATCTGCCATGTATCTGCCAAAGTGCTCCGGAATTTTCAGAAGCTTGATCACATGATGATTTTTGTTCTGATCGCCGGATCCTATACTCCTGTCTGCATGATCATCTTAGGTGGCAGAATGGGTTATACCCTTCTGGCACTTGTATGGGGAATTGCAGTGGCAGGAATCATTATCAAAGGATTCTGGATCACCTGTCCGAAATGGTTTTCTTCCATCATCTACATTGCCATGGGCTGGACGTGCCTGCCGGTATTTACCCGGCTGTGGACGGATCTCCCACATGCTGCATTTGGATGGCTTTTGGCAGGCGGCATCATCTACACCATCGGCGGTGTGATCTATGCGCTGAAACTTCCGGTATTTAATGCACTTCACAAATATTTTGGCAGCCATGAAATTTTCCACCTGTTTGTAATGGGCGGAAGCGTATGTCACTTTATCTTTATGTACCATTACGTAATCTGACTGTTATTTTCATTGCTGTTCACAAGTACCCCTGCGAACAGCATTTATTTTTCCACTTTTGTGATCTGCTCTGTGGTACAGTCATAAACATATTCTACTATCGGATTTTCTTCGGAACCGGACAGTTTCTCAGAGCTTATTGCAAATGTTATCTTCTTTGCAGTAAATTCTTCTGGAATAATATAGCCATTCTCATCATCAACATTCTGTGTAAATAACAGTTTATTGTTCTTTCCGTTCCGGTCACAGCGATACACATTCATCTTACTCATGTGCATTTCTCCCTCCGGGTAGGTCGCATAATAAACTTTTCCTTCCACAATCCGTGCTCCGGAAGTATCTGTTCCAAGCTTCTTTACTTTCTGCAGGCCTTTAGATGTGATCTGATAAATCCAGGTTGGATATGGGGAAATATCGGTTGGCAGATACGCTGCTGCAATCATATACTTACCTGCGGCACTCTGAATATTGAAGTTCTTTTTCAGACACTTCATCTTATTTGTCTTCATATTGCAGACATATACATTGGAATCTCCGGCGCCCTGTGTCCGGTTGAGATAAATATTATTTCCATATACATTTGCCACATCATAGGACATATCGGATTCTTTATCTACTTTCAGTTTCTGCAATAACTTAACTTTTCCAGTCTTTAAATTTTTTACATAAAGTCTGGTTGTCGCTTTGTTCAAATAAACTTTATTCGTCCCGTTCGACCAGCTCATACTATAATCTTTTGACAATGTTCCCTGATACTCTGCTGCCGCCTGAACTGCTGTTCCTGAAAGAACAAAACAGAAAACAAAAACAGCACAAATCGTTGTAATTAATCGTTTCATTTTTCGTTTCCTCCTGTTTCTTTTTGCTATCCCTGTTTTACCATGGTATGCATTCGGTTTCAAGTGGATTAAGAAAAACGTAAGAATTTTTCATGCTTTCATAAAATTCCGGATTTCTGCATAGATCCCTCCGGATTTCATATACTGTTTTTAACAATTATAAAGTTGTGAGGAATCTATGTCTTTGAAAACCAATCTGTTCCGTTTTATTTTTATTTCTGTACTGGGTGTTCTTCTCCATTTCACCTACGAATGGGCTGGAGATAATGCTGTCGTCGGGCTATTTTCTGCCGTAAATGAGTCCACCTGGGAGCATTTAAAACTTTTGTTTTTCCCGTTTCTGCTTTTTACCATCCTCGAAGTGCTGCTCCGCGGCAATATGCTTCCGGAACAGTTTCTTCCGGCAAGAGCTCTCGGCATCCTCGCCGGAATGGGTGGGATTGTTGTCGGATTTTATACGCTGCAGGGTGTGCTTGGCCGTAACTATGATGCCTTAAATATTGCTTTGTATTTTGTGGGGGTTCTTCTGTCATTGTTTGTCGAGAACAAACGGTATCGCAAGTCCTCTCTTCTGTCGACAAAAGCCGCAGCTGCTGTCCTGCTGTTGCTTACGGTTGCATTTTTCGTGTTCACCTATTGCCCGCCGGATATTGGATTGTTTTGGGATCCTGCGATTGGCCTTTGATGAAGTGCCACATAAGGAAACTCTTTCATCAGCAATATTTATTCTTTTTCAATCTTCAATTCATCAAACATTGCCTGAGCCAATGCACTCATGATAGCACGATACTTTCCGGCATCCTCAAACAATTTCGTGTATGTTTCCGTACTTTCAACATACGCTTCCTGCGCCGCATCATCAAACAGCTGTGGGAAAATATTCTTTTCAAAAATCTGACGACCATCTGTCTTTGCGGCTTTTATCAGTTTTTTGTTGTTCTTCAATTTCTGATGCAATGCTGTAATTACAACCTTGTCGCCATCAGTAAAATTTCCCGCATACTGCTGATTAATTTTCTCAATGACTTGCTCCAATGGACTGAGTGTCTCAGACATTTTCACAGGTTTTTTCAACTTGGCAGGTTCATAAACTCCCTTTTCTTCCTTTATAAGACCAATGGAACCTTCATAAGTTTTCTCAAGATTATAATACTCGAGTTTCACTCTATCGCCAAGGTCAAACGGTGTTGTTGGATCAGGTGGTACAACCTTTGCCAAGTAAGAACAGAAGATATATTCGTGATGCATCTGCTTATCAAACATACGTGCAATCTGCGTAATATATCCATACCCTTTTACAAATGTTCTGCAAAGTTTACGGAACTGATATCTCTGTTCCTGATTCAATGCGTTATACTTCTGCTGAATCGGTAACAATGCATTTGTTACTGCTGCCTGAATCTTATTTGCTTTACGTTTATCTTCATCAAAATAGATTTTATTTACTTTTTCGATATCAGCATCATCATAGATTTTAAAAGCACGCAGCATCTTTTGTGTCTTGTAAATCAAATCTGTATTGATTTCCTGAGACAATGATGTTTCCTGATAAAACGGTTGAAATGCTTTCAAAATATCTTCTTTTGTATTCAAAAAATCAATAATAAATGTATCCTGTTTATCTGGATGTGTACGGTTCAATCTGCTCAGTGTCTGAACCGCTTTTACACCACGCAGTTTCTTATCAACAATCATGGTATGAAGCAATGGTTCATCAAATCCCGTCTGATATTTCTCAGCTACAATCAGAATATTTCCTTCATCATGAAATACCTGTTTTGTCTGAGATTCATTCACACCATTCAGCTTGCTTTCTGTCCATTCAATCTCCTTCTGATCATCCGGGTCTTTGATAGAACCAGAGAACGCAGCCAGGATTTCCACATCATGGTAGCCATTTGATTCCAAATAGTTCTTAATCTCATGATAGTAACGAACCGCAGCAAGTCTCGATGATGTTACAACCATCATCTTTCCTTTTCCCTTGATTTTCTGCTTTGTTACATTACGGAATGTTTCAACAATAATCGCTGATTTCTGTTGAATGTTATACGGATGCAACTCTTCGTATTTCTTGATTGTCTTCAATGCTTTTGACTGCGGAACATCTGGATTATCCTTTGTGTTCTTCGCAATCTGATAACAGGTTCTATACGTTGTATAGTTCTGAAGAACGTCCAGAATAAATCCTTCTTCGATTGCCTGACGCATCGAATATACATGGAAAGGATGATAAGAACCATCATTCCATTCTGTACCAAACATCTCCAAAGTTGCACTCTTTGGTGTTGCTGTAAACGCAAAGAACGAAAGATTCTTATGCCTTCCATGCGAAATCATTTCACGCACCAGACGGTCATTGTCATCCAACAATTCATCTTCGGCTTTTCCTTCCAGTTCCGCATACTCCTTCAGAGCATCCGACACATCCGCAAGTGCCGCCTTCAATTTCATTGCAGAGGAACCAGTCTGTGAAGAATGGGCTTCATCCACGATAATCGCAAATCGCTTATCTGTTGTATCATCCACTTCTTCATAAATGACCGGGAATTTCTGCAATGTTGTTACAATGATTCTCTTTCCAGCGTTCAGAGCATCTCTTAAATCCTTAGAAGATTTCTTTTCATCAATCGCACATACACTGCCGAGTGTGTGGTCAAATCCTGTGATTGTATCCTGTAACTGTGCATCCAGATTACGTCTGTCAGTTACAATAACAACGGATGTAAATATAGGCTCATTGTCATCGTTATGCAAGGATGCCAGACGATACGCTGTCCATGCAATAGAATTTGATTTGCCGGAACCAGCAGAATGCTGAATCAGATAATTGTTTCCGGAACCATTTTCACGTACATCAGCAATCAGCTTACGCACTACATCCAGCTGGTGAAATCTAGGAAAAATCAGACGCTTCTTTGTGACATTCTTTCCGTCTTTCTTTTCGATCTTCACCTCAAAGCTGATAAACTTCTGAATAATATCCAGCAAGCTGTCTTTCTGTAATACATTTTCCCAGATATAAGATGTTACATAATTATCACCCTCGGCCTGTGGATTACCTGCACCGCCGTCATTTCCGGCACCGTTGGAACCCTGATTGAATGGCAAAAAATATGTATCAGTACCTTTCAGTTCCGTAGTCATCCATGCTTCGTAAAGGTCTACTGCAAAATACGCCATAATACGATGATTCAGCCAAAATGCAGGCTCCCTCTGATCACGGTCATACTGCCACTGCAATTTTGCATTATCCACCGTCTGACCTGTCAGCTGATTCTTTAATTCAATCGCAACCACCGGAATACCATTTATCGCAAGCATCATATCAACGGAATTGTTGTTCTGCTCTGAATAATGCCACTGTCTGATACACTGACACACATTCTGCTCATATCTTTTTACAACAGCCTCATTCAGAGTGGATTCCGGCTTGAAATAGCAAACCTTAAAATCCATTCCACGATGTTTAAATCCATGTCGTATGACAGACAGCAAGCCATCCATCTGTACGGCATCTTCAAAACATTTATAAAACTTCTTGTATGGGTCAGAATTACACTGCTTTTCAAAACGCTGCCACATAATTGGCTGAGTTACTTTCACAAACTCAACCAATGTATGAATATCCAACGCCATACCAGAAGATGAGATATATCCGGCATCTGTTGCCTTCTCATATCCACCAGCAGGTGAAATAAGAAAAGCTTCGATATTGGATTCAAACTGTTTTTCATTTTCAGCCATAGGTTATACCACCCTTCTTTTTCCTGTTACCACTTCGTAAATCAGTGATTTTTTGTATGCTTCAAGGTCATTGATAAGAGATTTTTTTTCCGCAATGAGGGAATCCATTTTAACAATCATCTTTTTAATTGTTTTTGCTAACTGTTTTTGAATTGAATAGTCAGGCAAACAAATTTCTGTATTTCTCAATGTATTCAATGATAAATTTGGAATAGTTGTGCCATTTAAGCTTAAATCAAAAGCTTCTTTGGTAACGCTATTTTCAAGACAGTATCGAACATATTCTCTGCATACAGTTGGTTTTAATGTAATATATCCTGCACTTTTTCCTAATAAAATAGTCTCATTATTATACAAAGACGTATTTCCAAAATTTGCACCATTTAAAGCAATCATTACAGTATGTTCATTCAATAAACTTTTATTTTGCTTTTGGTATTCTTCATTTGAAAGCATTGGACCAATCATTTTAATGCTGTCTTCACCAAAAGAACCACCGTTAATAAAGCGAATTGTTCCTTCATCGGAATATTCTGGTGTAGTATGTATTCCATCACCAATTTTTTCAGTAATATATTTAAGCTTCGTTCTTTTCATCTTATGAACAGTATACTTATTTATTTGACCAATTTTCAGTTTCTTATATTCATCAATGCTTGTCTTTGCTTCTGCAATGATTTCATCAATCTTGGAACAAGTTTCATCCAAATAATTGGCAATGGCTTGCTGTTCAGATAATGGCGGTACTACTGTTAAAATATTTCCAAATCCGTCTGCATCAATGGTTTTACGCAATGACTTAGTATAAATCAAATAATATCTACCAATATTAACAGCATCAAACCACCATTTTGCATATACTGGAAGAATTGCATCTGTACATTTCATAACACGATAAGCTGGTGAAATCATTCCGTCATACTTACTTCTATCCGAAAAAACAGCAGAAACATCAATATCAAACAGACATAATACAATGTCATCCTTTTCTACATATTGATATGTTCCAAAAGATTCCGGTTGTTTACCGCCACCATCATTGATATTCTTTTCAATAATGCCGCTTTTAGTCAATGACAAAAGTTGAGTATTCTTCCAATTCTCATTCACTAATTGTTTCGAGATATTGAAAAGTCGATTATTCTTTGCAATTTTCCAATCATCAGGAATCAATCCTACCCACTCAATTCCACTTTCTTTCATTGCCATAATCATTCACCCCCGAACAAATCATGCAATTTCGCCATCAAACTCTTTTCATGTTCTTCAATACGTGCTGCAATCACATCTGATGGCTCAATCTGCTTGTATTCATAGAATGTTCTGGTGAACGGGATTTCATATCCTACTTTTGTTTTTGCTTTATCAATCCAAGCCTGCGGATTATACGGAATGACCTCACGCTCAAAGTAAGCATCAATATCTTCTGCAAGCGGCACATTCTCTGTATCACGTTTTGATGTATCAGCCACTGGTTTCTTTTTCTTCATGACAACATTACCGTCTTCATCCAGTTGCGGTGTTTCCACTACAATCTTATTGTAGCCAAGGTCAACAGCATCCATGACCTTACTTTTTACAATGATTGCATTGTCATTTTCATCTACACCATTGTATGTACCATCTGCATAAGCACCATACGCTTCAACAATCAAATCACGGCAAGTCTTTGTAATATCTACATTCTTTGAACCGATATTCTTACGTCTTGCTGAACAACAAGCAGATGCATCAATCAACTGTACTTTGCCCTGATGTGTTATAGGCTTATTCTTCATTACAATCCAGATATACGTTGCAATACCTGTATTGTAAAAAGCGTTATTTGGCAACTGTACAATCGCATCCAGCCAATCATTCTCGATTAAATATCTACGAATCTCAGAAGGACCGGAACCAGCATCACCATTAAACAAAGATGAACCGTTCTGGATAATTGCCATCTGACCATCATCTTTTAATTTTGCAAGACCATTCAGCATGAACAGAAGCTGTCCATCACCTTTTGCTGGCAGTCCCGGTGCAAATCTTCCTGCCGTGCCTTTCTTAAATTCTGCTGTGACCTCTTTTTCCTCACGTTTCCACGGAATACCGAACGGTGGATTACTGATAATATAGTCAAACTTATACCCACTGAACTTGTCATCAGACAAGGTATCACCAAACTGCATGTTGTTAGGGTCTCCGCCACGGATAAGCATATCAGCCTTTGCAATACCGAATGTAAATGGATTGAACTCCTGACCAAATACTGTAACGTCTGCATCCGCATCCATCTGTTTCAATCTTTCTTCCATACAGGTAAGCATCTGAGATGTTCCCATTGTCATATCATAGACGGTCTTTGAGATACCATCTCCTGTAAATGCGGATTCATCACCAGCTACAAGAAGGTCACTCATCAGATAGATGATGTCACGGCTTGTGAAATGCGCTCCGGCTTCTTCGTTATATGATTCAGAGAATCTACGAACAAGATTTTCAAACACATATCCCATATCAACCGCACTGATTTTCTCAGGTGAAAAATCACCCTTATCTGTACAAAAATCAGAGATTACCTGATACAGAAGACCAGCTTCTTCCATGTGCTTAATCTGAGAATCAAAATCCATACGTGCAAGAATATCCTGAATGTTATCAGAAAATCCATTCAGATACGCCTTGAAATTATCTACGATATTTTCAGGGTCAGCAATCAATGTCTTGAACGTAAATGGACTTGTATTGTAAAACTGATAGCCTGACGCTTTACGCAGGAAACCATCTTTTACAGCCAGTTTTTCTACTTTCTTGTATGTATCAAGAACTGCCTGATGTGTTGGCAGCAAACAATCATGGAAACGCTTGATTACTGTCATCGGCAGAATAACAAGACCATATTCATGTGGTTTATATGCTCCTACAAGGTCATCTGCAACAGACCAGACAAGAGCTGCTGTATCGTCTGAATTTTTACCAACGCTTGTAATTAACTCATCACTATTCGCCATTGTGTTTTTTCCTTCCACTCCTACCAATTATGAGTAGTTGTCCATCTTTTAATATAATATTCCCATAAGTGCTTTCTAATTCAATAAAAATAAATTCTTCATATTATTATTCTTCCTTTTCTGTTAACCCTAAATGGTAATCCCTCTATATAACATACATTCGTACTGTCCTATTTCATTGCAAAATAATTTTATTACTTTATTCTTTTGAACCGTTGCAGCAAATGCTTTTTATGTTCATCAGCTATTGTTTTATCATAAATCAACATTTTTCCATCTCTATTAGACATAATTTCTGTTTCATTATTAAAATCCCAAAAAGAATGATTCGCTTGTTTATGTAACAAAACCTTACTTTCGCAAAATTCTATTGCGGACGGATGGCAATTAAAAATTGTATAATTTGCACCACCTGGAGTCAAAAAACTTTTATATTTAATTCCATCTATTCCCGTTTTTCGCAAATGATCCGCTATTATCTGTGTAGCCCGATAAGCATTTTCCCCCCTCACCGGCTGGGTAAAACAGAACATTAACTGAGAAAAGAATACACCCATGCTCATTCCATAAAACTCCGTATCTTTTCGCTGAAAAGTCTTTTCAGGCTCAAAATCAATAATATATAATGGTTTTAGCACTTTGAACTTTGCAAGAGAAATCAAATCGCCAAACTGCGATTTTATCTCCATACAAGCGGTTTCTGGATTAGAAGCAATATATAAGTAAGATGCTCCTGCAATATTATTTCTCCCTTCGTTTCCTATTCCCAAAATAGGTTCTCTTGAATTTATATCATTATACCCCATGAACTTATTATCTTGAGTTTTTCCAATCCCTTTTTCTAAATCATTATCATCCTCTGGATTAATAATTCTTGCTCTATAATATTCTGTTCCTACCTCTAAGCATTTTTTAAACTGCGATATCTCTTTATCAAGTACGATATCATCAATAATAGATTGAATTCTTTGAATTTGTTCAATTAATCCTTGTTCTGTTTCTATTGCATCTATAAATTTATTAAAATTAATTCTTGCATTTACAGACCACCCCCACGCATTCATTGACTCCTTAAAATCTTGCAAGTTATCATCCATATATTTTCCACCTATACATAAAATATTTTTTACTTAATTTTACCAAACTATTAAACAGAAGCCTTCAAGTCATTAAACTCAAAGGCTTCTCATTTTCATCAAAAATTTTCTTATGCAAGTGCAGGTTCTTTCCCTGCAATGATCGCTTTCACTTCTTCTATATCCTTATCTGTGGCTGAAGCTATCTGCTCTGCTGTGAAACCATTCTTGTACATATTAAGAATAATTTGAGCTTTTTCCCTTGCTGCTCCAATTGCAATACCATCTTCTTTTATTCCCTGACTCAAGTTACACATAACGCTCACATCCTTCCTGAAGTTCTCCTCAATAGGAATATCGTATTCATTTCCAATTATGTTTAGTTTTTCATCTATTGTAAGTTCCTTGGATAACAATGCTCCCAGCAG
>ERZ808270.327-NODE-327-length-29130-cov-10.985795_pt1 | contig 29130 bp, 24 predicted proteins | sample MGYA00521082_ERZ808270 | MGnify/ENA primary metagenome ERZ808270 (study PRJEB31516, sample SAMN03275594) | gut metagenome | biome: mammalia-associated habitat; material: feces | host: Papio cynocephalus | place: Kenya | collected 2012-07-27 ... | reverse complement strand
CCCTCCCATGACATGCCGTCGGCTTCACGCTTGAATCGCGTCGCCTTTACGCTTGAATCGCATTGCCTTTACGCTTGAATCGCGACGCGATTCAAGCGTAAAGCCGAACCCATAAAAACAGGGCACAAAAAAATCCGGCAAAGACCGAAGTCAATTACCGGATTAGAATGAAAGGAGGAAGTGGTACCTCTTGGAGTTGAACCAAGGACACATGGATTTTCAGTCCATTGCTCTACCACCTGAGCTAAGGTACCATTTTGTTTGCAACTTGGTTACAGGTTGTTTCCTTATTGCGGGTGCAAAGGTAATGCTTTTTCTTAAACCTCACAAACTTTTCGGCGTTTTTTTTCAATATTCTTTTTTTTATCGTTTTATTTCGTCTTTCTGAAAAAAAATGATACCTTTGCACACACAATCGGGATGTAGCGCAGTTGGTAGCGCACTACGTTCGGGACGTAGGGGTCGCCAGTTCGAGTCCGGTCATCCCGACACAAAGAGAGGCGGTCGTTTTTTTAACGACCGCCTCTCTTTGTGTTTCACACGGGCGGGTCCTGCAATACACTTGCTAACCTCGGCATATCAATCAGTCATCGACAATGCCTACCAGTGCCGCCACGTCCTCGGCATTGATGTCGCCAGTGAGCAAGATGCCAACGCAAGAGCTGCTTCCCGACGAGAGGGCGACAACCTCCTTAATCGTGTTGCCCTTTTGCCTTACCAGTATGGTCATGCCCTCGCTCTTGCCTTTCTTCATGCCCGTGAACTCGCTGTAGCCATCGTCTTCGAGAGCCCTAACCTTCTTGGCGAACTTCTTTTTCACGCTGCCAGAACAATCGGTGAGTTTCAAGAGCTTCACCTCGTCCACCTCCTTGAGCAAGGCTGTGACATTGCCGTCCTTCATTTTGGCCGCGGCAATGGTAAGCATGAGCTTGGGCACGGTGACGCACTCGGCGTGCTTCTTGTCACGGAACTCATTGAACACGCTGCTCGCCGACTGGCATAAAGCCATTTGGCAAGTCAGCATTAATAATAATGTAAACAGGACCTTTTTCATGGTGATATCGTTTTATGGCTAATAATCTACATAATGTCTTAGACGCTCAAAATCGTCTGGCGTAAAATCCTTCATCAACTTCAGTTGCTCTATGTCATGTATCTCGCCATACAAGCGACGATAGTCCACGATGTCCTTGGCCTGGTAATAGTTGATGTAAGGATGCCGCTTGAGTTCGCCCAGCGAGAGCTTGTTGACGTTGAGCCTACGCACCTTGCCAGGGTTGACCTCGAAATAAGCCAGGGCTTCCTCAGGCATGTCCTGTATCTCAAGGAGCTGATGGCACGAATAGTAACCACCCAACAGTTTGCGATGACGAACGATCTGCCGCGCGAAATACGTGCCAATGCCAGGCACTTTCATCAGCGATGCCGTGTCGGCCTCGTTGAGCTCTATTCGCTCACCAAGCTTGAGTTTCGCCGGGAAGCGTCGGCCGGGCACGCTGTCGGGAGCCTCACCATAAGGCACGTTTTGATAGCTCCGCGACGTGTAGGGCTGATAATCGGAACCTATGCGTATCAGCGGGGCAAGTTCTCTATACTGCTTGTTGGTAAGGCCGTAGATGCGTGCGAAGTCTTCCTTTTTCCTGAACACGCCGCCCTTGGCACGATATTTATAGATGTTTCGCACCTGCCAAGGCTCCAGACCAAGGGCAAGCAGCTCCGTGGAATCTGCTGTGTTGGGGTCGAACGGGAAACGACTCACGGCACGTCCCGGCACGGCGTAATAACGATTTCCGCCTCCACGCCCGTATTTGTAATAGTGGCCATCACGGCCATTGCCCCTGCCCACCATGGCGGAGTCGCCTGAGTCACGGCTGGTATACATGTCTTCCTTGCCATGGAAGACAAGCAGGGCGAGGCTCACGACAATGAAGACCGCCAACAGGAAAAAGATGACTCGACGATCCGCGCGGCGAAGGTAATGGAAATCACGGAGGCGCATGGCTTTAGAACAATCCTAACTGATGCAAAAAGACAATGGCTATGCACAATGGCGAGACAAAGCGCACGAGGAAGAGCCAGACTTTGTAGACAGACACCGAGACCGTACCCCAGTTGGTGAACTCATCCCTGACCAACTTCTTCGGGGCTATCCAGCCTATAAGGATGCAAGTGGCAAACGAGCCGAGCGGAAGGAGGACGTTGGAAGTGATGAAGTCGCAGAAATTGAGGAAACTCTTTCCGAACACAGTGATGTCCACCGCGCCACACGACAGCGAGCAGGCTATGCCGATGACGATGGCAATGACAGTTTCCAAGGCGGCGCCTTTCTTGCGCGACACGTGCAGCTCCTCGAAGATGAGCGACGTGCCTATCTCGTGCATGGAGATGGTGGACGTGAGCGCGGCAAGGGCGAGCAAGGCGTAGAACAGCACGCCCACCACATATCCGAGCACCGGCGTGAACGCCTGCTGAAAGACATTGGGCAACGTGATGAATATTAGCGAAGGCCCACTGTCGGGGTTAATGCCCACGGAGAAAGCCGCGGGGAAAATCATCAAGCCCGCAAGCACAGCCACAATGGTGTCTACCGCCGCCACCTTTATCGACGACCGCAAGAGGTTGGTCTGGCGAGTGAAATAAGAAGAATACGTGCAAAGGCACGCCGTGCCAAGCGACAAGGAGAAGAACGCCTGGCCCAAGCCGTCGAAGATGACCTGGTGGTCAACCTTTGAGAAGTCGGGGTGGAAAAGGAACTGTATGCCTTTCCACGCGCCCGGCAAAGAGCACGATGCCGCCACGATGATGAGCAGCAAGACAAACAGCGTGGGCATAAGCACATTGCTAACCTTCTCTATGCCACGCCTCACGCCACGCACCACCACCAGGTGGGTGATGACGATGAAGGCGATGGTCCACACGATCGGCTCAATGGGCGATGAGGTGAACTTGTTGAAGTAGTCCTGCACATAAGCAGCATCGCCATTGATGTTTCCCATGATTGATGCGTAGAGATACTGCAAGCACCAGCCGGCAATGACGGAATAGAATCCCAAGATAATCAGTGAAGTAATGGCACCGATGAATCCCACGACCGCCCACGCCTTGCCGCCACCTGCGCGAGCATACGAGCGAGCGGCATTCGCAGAACCATGACGGCCCACAATAAACTCCGCCACCATGCCCGGCACGCCAAGCAAGATGATGCACAAGAGATAGATGATGATGAATGCCGCACCGCCATTCTGTCCTGTCGTGTAAGGGAAACGCCAAATATTGCCCAGCCCTACAGCTGAGCCCGCAGTGGCCAACACCACGCCTATCTTTGTCCCGAAACTGCCTCGTTCCATGATTAGTGATCTTAGATTAAGCCAAACTGGTGCAAGAATATCGCGAGGATAAACAATGGCGCGACAAAGCGCACAAGAAAAAGGAATACACCAAAGATGTGCCGCGACACAGTGCCCCAATTGGTGAGCTCGTCCTCTACTATCTTCCTTGGCACGAACCAGCCAATGAATACGCACGTGAGGAAGCCACCGACTGGCAAGAATATCTGCCCGGTAACGAAGTCGAATACATCAAACAATGGCGTGCCGGCGATCTCCAGCCCCCTGCCAGGGCCTAACGACAAAGAGCATACCGCGCCGATGATGGTGCACACAATGGTGACGATAATCGCACCTTTCTTGCGGGAGATGTGCAGTTCCTCATAGAAAAACGCCGTGGACACCTCGTGCAGGGAAATTAGCGACGTGAGGGCTGCCAAGGACAGCAAGAGATAGAACAGCAACGACACGAGCCACCCCAGCACCGGCAAGCCGGCGAACGCCTCGTTGAAGACATTGGGCAACGTGATGAAAATGAGCGATGGACCACTGTCGGGACTTACGCCCACGGAAAAGGCGGCTGGGAAAATCATCAAGCCCGCAAGGATTGCCACCATGGTGTCGATAGAGCATATCTGCACGGCCGACTTCACGAGGTTTGTCTGTCGCGTGAAATAAGAAGCGTAAGTGGAGATGCAGCCCATGGCAATGCTCAGCGAGTAGAAGCTCTGACCCAATGCGCCAAGAAACACACCCTGGTCAACCTTGGAAAAATCGGGCTTGAAAAGGAACTCCACGCCTTTGCCCGCGTCAGGCAAGAGGCACGACGCGACGACGATGACCAATAACAATACGAACAATGTGGGCATCATCATCTTAGAGGCTCTCTCTATTCCGCCCCTCACGCCATGGATGATGACAAAATATGCCACAAGCATTATAAGCACGAGCCAGAACAAGGGTTGCACCGGATCGGAAGAGAAACGGACGAAGTATTGTTTCACGAAGTCGGCATTGCCACTAAGCTGCCCCATTATGGAGGCATAGACATACTGCAAGCACCAGCCTGAGATGACGGCATAATAGCCAGTAATCAAGAAACCCGTGAACACGCCAAGAAGTCCGACGAACTTCCACGCCTTGCCACCAGCCATACGCGAATAGGCGCGGTAAGTGTTGGCAGCACCATGCCTGCCAATGATAAACTCTGACACCATGCAGGGTATGCCGAGCAGCAATACGCAACCAATGTAAATCAAGATGAATACGGCGCCGCCATTTTGCCCCGCCATGTATGGGAAACGCCAAATGTTGCCCAAGCCCACGGCACCACCCGCAGTGGCAAGCACCATTCCTATCTTACTGCCAAAACTGGCTCTTTCTTCTGACATATTATTTTACTTTCTATCTGTTTTTAATGCAAAATTATAAAATATAATCCTTCCATTCAAACAAATCGAAAGTTTTTAGTGGACAATATGGAAGATTGCATCAAATTCGGCACTAAGAGCCTCGCGTTCAACGGTATTCCTCAGGAACCAAACTCCTCCATGCGGAATATGGATTCGCAAGCATGTATATATTGTAGAAATGCTTATCGCCAGTAACCTCGGGGCCGATGAAATCTGGTTTCTCAAATGCCTCAGTCTCGCTACCAAGCTCAACTTCGGCCATCACGAGACCCTCGTTGTCTCCATGAAACTCGTCAACCTCAAACGTGTGTCCGCCAAAGCCAACAAGATAGCGATGCTTGTCTATCACGCCGCCCTTGCACAGTTTCAAGAGATGCGATGCCTCATCAAGCGTTATCTCCTTCTCAAACTCGTAGCGTGTCATGCCACCGTCATAGCTTTTGCCCTTAATGGTAAGATACGCCTTGTCATCACGCACGCGAACACGCACCGTGGCACCATCGGCAGGTATATAGCCCTGCTGAATGTGGCTCACCGATGAAGCCGCACGCTTAAAGGCTCCGCCATGCTTAACCAGAAACTTACGCTCAATCTCCAATCCACTCATAGTATGTTAATTTAGATTTCTAATCCTATAAAGCCAAAAAAAGGCGGCTCTACACGGGCCGCCTTGATTTTCTTTTATTATTGAACGATAAACATTGACCAAATCATGTAGATGATGGCAAGGGCGACGAGGACTCCGAAAATCCATTTCACCACGCTCTCGCCTTGGGTCTTTTGTTTTTCATTGTGCTCAGTGCGCTTCTTTGTGGTTGTCTGGTTGTTGACCTCCCTCACTGGCACGTGTTTCAATTGTTCTTTCTTATTGTTTCCCATAGTATATATGTTTTAGTTTTTCACGTCCAAGCAATGACCTGCCTTACCATGTCAGTCTTCCTTCTCCGCATCGCTCTCGGCAAACTCCATGAGGTAAGCCTTTATGAATCCGTCTATCTTGCCATTCATCACTCCGTCCACATCCGATGTCTGATAACCTGTGCGATGGTCTTTCACGCGGCGGTCATCAAAGACATAGCTTCGAATCTGGCTTCCCCACTCTATTTTCTTCTTGCCAGCCTCAATCTTGGCCTTTTCTGCCTGCTGCTTCTTCAAGGCGCGGTCGTAGAGCTGACTCTTCAAGAGTTTCATGGCCTTCTCACGGTTCTTCGGCTGGTCGCGCGTCTCCGTGTTCTCGATAAGTATCTCCTCTTTCTCTCCAGTGTCGGGATCCTCATACTGGTAGCGCAAGCGCACACCCGACTCCACCTTGTTGACATTCTGGCCACCGGCTCCGCTCGAACGGAACGTGTCCCAGCTCACCTTGGCCGGGTCTACATACACCTCGATTGTGTCGTCGATCAAAGGAGTGACAAAGACCGAAGCGAAACTCGTCATGCGCTTGCCCTGGGCGTTGTATGGCGAGACACGCACAAGACGATGCACACCATTCTCACTTTTAAGATAGCCGTAAGCATATTCACCACCCTCAATGGTCATTGTCATGCTCTTTATGCCGACTTCCTCGCCCGGCTGCAAGTCTGTTATCGTGACTTTGTAGCCATTGGCCTCACACCAGCGCATATACATTCGCATGAGCATCTGAGCCCAGTCTTGCGCCTCCGTGCCACCGGCCCCAGAGTTTATCTTCAGCACAGCATCCATGGAGTCCTCATCCTGCCGGAGCATGTTTCGCAGTTCAAGTTCCTCTATGATTTTCATAGCCTTGGCATAGTCGGCATCCACCTCTTCCTCTGTGACAAGATCCTCCTTATAATAATCGAAAGCCAGTTGCAACTCGTCAGCGCATTGCTTGCACTGCTTATAGCCGTCGAGCCATTTCTCCAGGCCCTTCACTTTCTTCATTTGCGCCTCAGCTCTTTTGGGATCATCCCAAAAGTCAGGAGCCTGCGTGCGCAACTGCTCCTCCTCAAACTCTACTTTCTTTTGGTCAATATTAAGATAATGGTGGAGCTTCTCCGTACGCTCCAGCACGTCTTTCAGTTGATCTGCTGTTATCATCTTTATTATTTCGTTATCACCCCATCGGATGGAGTGTTGGCATACATTTGGTCAATTATGTCCTTATAATGCTCGTTGACCACGCCACGCCTCAATTTCAACGTATTCGTTATCTCGCCATTCTCCAATGAGAAATGATGAGGAAGCAGCGTAAAACGCTTAATCTGCTCATAATGGGCCAAGCTCTGCTGCAAGGTGTCGATTCGCTCCATCATCATGTCGTTCACCTTCCGGTTGTTGCAAAGTTCAACCCTGTCCGAGAACTTGATTCCTTGCGAACGCGCCCAATCCTCAAGTTCACCATAAGCAGGAACGACAAGAGCCGAGACAAACTTGCGCTGGTCTGCCACGATGGCCACTTGGTCGACAAACTTATCCACGAGCAACAACGACTCTATCATCTGTGGAGCGATATACTTGCCATTGCTCGTCTTGAAGAGGTCTTTTATTCGCTCGGTGAGATACAGTTCACCATTCTTCAAGTATCCAGCGTCGCCAGTGTGGAAGAAGCCATCGGCATCAAAAGCCGCCTTGTTCTGTTCCGGACGCTTGTAATATCCCTTTGTGATTGTCGGGCCTTTTAGCAATATCTCATTGTTTTCGCCTATCTTTATCTCTATGCCTTTTATCGGCCGCCCGACAGAGCCTATGGTAAACGTCTCATCAAGATGGTCGCACGACACTGTGGCAAGGCTCTCCGTAAGTCCATATCCCACCACCATGCCAATGCCAATACTGTGGACGAACTCCTCCACTTCTGGCGAGACATAAGCACCTGCCGTAGGAAAAATATTGGGATGCTCAAGACCTATCTGTGACCTGACGAGGCTGAGAACAGTCTTGTTGGCTATGGCATATTCCAAACGAAGCGACAACGGTGGACGCTTGCCCTTTGCCAGGTAGTCGATATTGTAGCGTTTTCCTATGGCCCAAGCCTTGTAGAACATCTTTTGCTGGATTGCCGAGGATCTGTCAATCTTCGACCTCACGGCTTGATACACCTTTTCCCAGAAACGAGGCACGCTCGACATGCAAGTGGGATGAGTCTCGCGCATCGACTGCTGAATCTTGTGCGGATCGGTGTTGATGATTAGCGTGCAGCCCTCACTTATGGCCAAATAAGCCCAACCTCGCTCAAAGATATGAGTAAAAGGCAAGAAATCGATAACCCTGTCTTTCTCTCCCAACGGAACGCACTCGTCGTTGGCCTTCAAGGCTGCGGCATACTGTCCATAGGTAAGCATCACGCCCTTAGACTCTCCTGTGGTGCCACTGGTATATAGAATGTTGCAAAGGTCGTCGTCGTTGGCTTCTTTCCATAGGCTTTCCACCTCCTGTTCGTGTGGAAAGCCCTCTCCAAGCTTTAGAAAGTCGTCGAAATACATGGCCTCCGGGTCGTGCATGCTAAGACGGACATGACGGTCGAAAACTATGATGCGCTCAAGCGAAGGACAAACCGTATGTACGCGATGTGCCTTGTCGTATTGTTCTTGCTCCCCAACAAATACCAATCTGACATTGGCATCGTTGACCATATATTGAATCTGCTGACCCGACGTGGTGGCATAGAAAGGTATCGAAGCCACACGTATGCCATAGGCTCCGAAGTCCGTGTAGAGATACTCCGCGCAGTTTTGTGAGAATACGGCTATCTTGTCCTGGGGCTTCATTCCCAAGGCGAGAAGGGCATTGCTAACCTTCTTGACATTCTCTGAAAACTTGTTCCATGAGACGTTTGTCCACTGCGAACCTCCAAAGGCTTGACGGACAATGGCTGTCCTGTTGCCATATTTCTTTGCCTGAGAGTGGATGAGCACAGACAGGTGTGACCTGTTTTGCATAAGCTAAGGGATTATTTTATGCAAAGATAAAATATAAATGTGATATATTCAAGCAATATTAAATGTTTTTTTTAATTTTGCCATTGAGCGACAACAATATAAAAGTAGACATACATGAGACAAGAAGACTATGTAAACGACGCAATAGAACTGTTGCGACAACTCATCGCCACGCCATCTGTGAGCAGGGACGAGCATGCCGCAGCCGACATAATGCAAAAGCAAATGCGAGCCTACGGGCTCGCGCCAAAGCGTGAGGGCAACAACGTCTGGGTGGTGTCTCCCGACTGGGACGACAATAAGTCAACCATTCTGCTCAACGCACACATCGACACCGTGAAACCCGTGGCCAGTTGGACGCACGACCCATTTGAGCCAACCATAGACGGCGACCGACTCTATGGATTAGGGAGCAACGACTGTGGCGGAGGACTGACGACATTGCTTCAAGTCTTCAGGTGGCTTTCGCTCAGACCGCAGCCATATAATTATGTATATCTCGCATCAGCAGAAGAGGAGGTGTCGGGAAAAGACGGATTCTCGCGCGTGTTGCCGCTGCTCCCGAAGATTGACGTGGCAATAGTTGGAGAGCCCACTGGCATGCAACCTGCAACAGCCGAAAAAGGATTGATGGTGCTCGACCTCATAGCCCACGGCAAGAGCGGACACGCAGCAAGAAATGAGGGCGTGAACGCCATATACGAAGCCCTTGACGACATGGCGTGGATAAGGGACTATAAGTTTAAGAAAGACAGTGAGCTGCTCGGTCCCACAAAGATGACGCTAACCGTGGTCAACGCCGGAACGCAACACAACGTCATACCAGACTGTTGCAAGATGCTCATTGACGTGCGCACAAACGAACACTACACCAATGAGGAAGTGTATGAAATAGTAAAAGCCAACGTGAAAAGCGAAGTCCACGCCCACTCGTTCAGGCTTCACTCATCGCACATACCTAATGACCACCCATTGGTAAAACGGTGCATTGAACTTGGCATGAAGCCTTATGGTTCGCCAACGCTCAGCGATCAAGCACTCATGCCGTGGCCGTCGTTCAAGCTCGGGCCAGGCGAGTCGTCACGCTCACATTCAGCCGACGAGTTCATCTGCCTCAGTGAGATGTGCGACGCTTTCCAAACCTATCAGGAATTGCTGAAGCCATGAAGCCTTCAACAACACTCAGTACAGTAGCAGCAAGCCGGCTATGGAGGCATAACCAATCATCTTGATTGGGTTAATCTTGACGAACATCGTGCCGTAGAACGTGGCCAAGAAAAGCAGTACGCTTACGACAAACTGCCATGTGGAGTCCACCGGACTGCCAAAATTTTCCTTGTTGAGAAGCATGATTGTGGCTGCGGCAAGCAGACCGACAACGGCAGGACGAAGGCCACCAAAGGCATACTGCACAGCACTCGTCTTCATGTATCGCATAAACATCTTGCTGATAAGTATCATCAACACGAATGAAGGAAGGACAAGGGAGAAACTCGCCACGGCTGAGCCCAACATAGACAAGGCATTGCCCATGCCGGCATTGTGTATGGCCGTGAAGCCACAATATGTGGCAGAGTTTATGCCTATTGGCCCGGGGGTCATCTGGCTTATGGCAACAATGTTGGTAAACTCTGCGCTCGTGAGCCAATGGTGGTCGTGCACCGTCTCCATCTGTATGAGCGACAGCATGCCATAACCGCCTCCAAAGCCGAACAAGCCTATCTTGAAAAAGGTCCAGAAAAGTTGCAGGAATATCATTATTTCTTTATAAGTTTACCATAGGCATAGCCTCCGACACCAGCAGCTATTATAATCCATATAGGGTTGACATGAAGCGCACAGATGAGCAGTGCGCTGGCTATCGGAATCCAACAATTGCCAAGGTGTAATTTGGCACTCTTGGCCAAATTGAACGTGGGAGCAGCTATAAGGGCGACAACAGCAGGGCGAATGCCATTGAACATGGCTGCTATCCAATGGATCTGCATGAACTGGTGAAACACCATAGCGATGAGAAGGATAATGATGAAAGAAGGCAACACCGCACCCAAAGTAGTACACAGCGCTCCTTTCTCACCCTTGATCTTATATCCTATGAACGTAGCTATGTTGGCGGCGAATATTCCTGGGCAACTCTGCGCTATGGCAATCAAGTCAAGAAATTCATTTTTCTTTATCCACGCGTGTTTCTCAACCACCTCCGATTCTATTATCGGTATCATGGCGTATCCGCCACCAAGCGTGAACGCGCCAATCTTGAAGAAAGTGGCAAACAGGCTGCGGAAGATGGTAGATCGATTAGATGTAGAAATATTCTGTTCTTGATATTGCATTTGGATATGCTTTTCACAATATATTTTCCACACGGGTTCGTGAAAAGCGCGAACCCGTGTGGATAAAGAATTTATCCATTATGTTTTTCAATCCATTTCCTTGCATTGACAAATGCCTCTATCCAAGGTGTCACGTCGTCATCACGACGGTTGGCCGGATAGTAGGCGTTCTGCCAAGGGAAGATGGCACGCTCTGGGTGAGGCATCATGGCGAGGTGGCGACCATCGGCTGAGCAAATGCCAGCCACATTGTAATCGGAGCCATTAGGATTGCCAGGATACTCAGCGTAGTTGTATTTGGCAACCACATTGTAATGGTCTTCAGACTCAGGAAGGCTGAAACGTCCCTCTCCATGAGCCACCCAAATGCCGAGCTTGTCACCGCTAAGCGAGCCGAGCATCACGCTGTTATTCTTTGGTATGGAGAGACCGAGGAACGCGCTCTCAAACTTCTGCGACACATTGTGCATGAGATGCGCACGATGCTTGTGCTCCGGATTGATGAGGTTAAGCTCAACCATGAGCTGACAACCATTGCATATACCAAGCGAGAGAGTGTCATTGCGGGCATAGAACTTGTCGAGAGCTTCCTTGGCCTTGGGATTGAAGAGGAAGGCTCCTGCCCATCCCTTAGCGGAACCAAGCACGTCAGAGTTGGAGAATCCACCGCAGAACACAATCATGTTGACTTCATCAAGCGTCTCGCGTCCGCTGATGAGGTCTGTCATCATCACGTCCTTCACGTCGAAGCCAGCAAGCCAAAGCGTATAGGCCATCTCGCGGTCTCCATTAGTACCTTTCTCACGAATTATGGCAGCCTTAGGACGCGCAATCGTGTCGTTTTCTTTCCAACGGTCTGGATTAAGACCCAAAGCCTTAAACGAGCCTTTGAAGTTGCCAAGGTTAAACTCAAGAGGTTGCTTCTTGTAGTTGAGGAACCGCTTATGTGCCATGTCGTTCATACTCTGGCGACGGTCGAGAAGATAAGATGTCTTGTACCAAATGTCACGCAAAGCATCAATGTCGAATTCATGTTTCCAGTCGTCCTTGACGACAACTATCTTTCTCTCTGACGGTGTAGGATAGGCAATCTTGGCGAAAGCTATTCCCTCTTGCTCAAAATACTCTTTCAATTCCTTCTTGTGAGTATCTGATACTTGAATCACAACGCCCGGGTTCTCGGCAAAGAGCATCTTCACAACGTCGTCGTTGTCTTGCATTATGTCGTGCAGGTTGACATGCATGCCACCTTCAGTATTGGCAAAAGTCATCTCAAGAAGAGTCGTGATAAGGCCACCAGCGGAAATGTCATGGCCAGCCATGACCCAACCTTTCTGTATAAGGTCTTGAATGGCGTTGAAACAGTCGGCGAAATACTCGCTGTTCTTTACAGTAGGAACGTCGGAGCCTATCTTGCCCAGTGCCTGTGCGAAAGCAGAACCGCCAAGACGCTGCTCATCGAAAGAGAAGTCAATGTAATATAATGATGAATTCTTGTCGTTGACCATCACGGGGCTGACAGTCTTGCGCACGTCGCTCACCTCAGCTCCAGCCGTCACTATTACGGTGCCTGGGGCTATAATCTTGGAACCATCAGGATATTGCTGGCTAAGCGAGAGAGAATCCTTGCCGGTAGGCACATTGAGGTGAAGCGAGCAGCAAAAATCGGACAACGCCTGAACAGCATTATAAAGGCGAGCATCCTCACCTTTCTGCGAGCGGCATGGCCACATCCAGTTGGCAGATAGGTTTAGGTTCTCTATTGGGAACGGATGATCCTTGTCTACAGCAATTGGAGCCCACACTATGTTGGTAAGGCTCTCAGCAACAGACAGAACACTGCCTGCAGCCGGATTGGCCAAGCCTGCCTGTGGCGCATGGCCAAGAGCTGTAGCTATGCCGGCCTTGCCACGGTAGTCGAGAGTGACAACGCCACAATCGGACAATGGAAGCTGCACCTCACCCTGTGTTTGCTGACGTGCAATCTTGCCAGTGACAGAACGATCCACCTTGTTGGTGAGCCAATCCTTGCACGCTACGGCCTCAAGCTGCAGCACGTTGTCAAGATACTCGTCAATCTTTTCAACGCTGTATGTAGCATCTTCATAGTGGTGCTCCACCGTGACATCTTTCATTATGGTCTTTGGGGAATGTCCGAACATTTGCGCCACATCAAGGTCGAAGGGCTTAACACCATCGCCTTGAACAAAAGAGAAATGTGCGTCGCCAGTGGTCTGGCCAACAACATAGAACGGTGCGCGCTCGCGCTCTGCAATCTTGCGGACACGCTCCACATGTTCATCCTCTATGAGCAAGCCCATGCGCTCTTGACTCTCGTTGGCTATGATTTCCTTAGCAGACAGAGTCTTGTCGCCAATTGGCAACTTTGTCATGTCTATCTCGCCACCACAGTCTTCCACAAGTTCTGAAAGACAATTGAGGTGTCCTGCTGACCCATGGTCATGTATTGATGTCACAGGGTTGTTATCGGCTTCCACGAGGGCGCGCACAAGATTGTAGGCGCGCTTCTGCATTTCCGGGTTGGCACGCTGCACGGCATTAAGCTCAACGGCTGTGCCATAACGGCCAGTGTCCACCGATGACACAGAGCCACCTCCAAGGCCAATACGATAGTTGTCACCACCGACGACCACAATATCCTCGCCCTTCTTGGGCTCTTTCTTCAAACAGTCGCGCTTCTTGCCATAGCCAACGCCACCGGCAAGCATTATCACCTTGTCGTAACCATACACCTCGTTTGGAGTCTGCACATCTTCTTTGGTGCTTTCCACCACGGCTGTGTCGCCTGTGCTGGTCTCATACTCAAACGTGAGCACAGAACCCGTGATAAGTGGCTGGCCAAATTTGTTGCCAAAGTCTGAGGCGCCATTTGAGGCCTTGATAAGTATTTCCTCCGGTGTCTGGTACAACCACTTGCGAGGCTCAATGCCCTGCTCAAATTCACGCACTGGCTTGCCGTCATCATTTTTCAAACGTGGATATGATGTCATGTATACCGCTGTTCCTGCGATAGGCCAAGAGCCTGTGCCACCACCCATGCGGTCGCGTATCTCACCACCAGTTCCTGTCGCAGCACCGTTGAAAGGCTCAACAGTTGTTGGGAAGTTGTGCGTCTCAGCCTTGAGAGAAATGACACTCTCAATAGGTTTCACCTTGAAGTAGTCGGAAGTGGTCTGGTCTTCCGGGGCAAACTGTTCTATCATTGGGCCTTGCGCAAAAGCTACATTGTCGCTATAAGCCGAGATGATTTTGCCTGGATGTTCTTTCGTTGTCTTCTTTATGAGTGAGAACAGGCTCGACTCGCGTTCCTCGCCATCTATTATAAAGGTTCCGCCAAAAATCTTGTGGCGACAGTGCTCCGAATTGATCTGGGCGAAACCGAAAATCTCCGAGTCGGTAAGCGGACGGCCATTTTCTTTTTCTATTTTGTGCAGATACTCTATCTCTTCAGGACTCAAAGCCAAGCCTTCCTCCTCATTGTATTTCTCAATGTCCTCCACATGCTTGATTGGTTCCGGCTCGTGGTTGACCGTGAAGACCGACTGATCCAGCCCCTTGTACATGCGTTGCAGCATGCGGTCGTGGGTTGCATCTTCGCTTTTCACTGGAAAGTACTCCTCTATACGCGAAATGCCGGTGAGACTCATGTTTTGCGTGATCTCAACGGCATTAGTGCTCCAGGGGGTTATCATCTCTCGGCGTGGTCCTACAAAGAAACCATCAAGCTTCTCTGTTTCCAACAGCGTGGCGTCACCGTAAAGCCAGCAAAGAGCCTGCTTTTCCTTGTCACTGGGCTTATGGTCTATCTCAGTGGCAATAACATTCTCCTTGGGAGTCTTGAAGAAAAGAATCATAATCTTTAGAGATTTATAAATGGGATTGTAATATTACTGCTTGCAAAATTAATAATATTTTTGCTAATAACACGAACACACTTCAAGTTATTTAATGTCATGTATAAACGTTAGCCATGATAGGAAAGAGGTTAAAATCTGCTTACCTACATTATGGCTGGTTAAATAAGTCTAATTGTGAGTAACTTTTTTGTTTATTATTGGTCTTATAATTAAATTTGGGCGATATAAAATGGCATATCATATAAAGCTACATAACAAATATCGAACAATAACAAAACATTAAGTAATATGAGAAAGACTATTCTATTTGCGATTGTCGCTGGCACGTTCCTCGTAACGAGTTGTGCCAGCAAGAAAGATTTGGTCAACTGCCAGAACGAGAACCGTGAATTAACAAGCAATTATCAGGACGCCAAGGAAAAGCTTGCTGCGGCCAATGCACGTGTGTCAAGCCTCGAAGACCAGCTTGCCCAACAAAAGAAGGACTACGCAGCTCTTCAGAAAAACCTCAGCCAGAGCTTGTCGAATGCGAGTTCCAACAATGTGAACATCTCAAAACTGGTGGATCAGATCAATGAGTCGAACCAGTACATACGTCACCTTGTGGAGGTTAAGAGCAAGAGTGATTCTCTAAACATGGTGCTCACTAACAATCTCACACGTTCACTCTCAAAGGAAGAACTGAAAGAAGTGGATGTGCAGGTGCTCAAGGGCGTGGTTTACATTTCGCTCGCAGACAACATGCTCTACAAGAGTGGATCATACGAAATAAGCGACCGTGCTGAGGAAACATTGTCGAAGATAGCCAAGATCATAACTGACTACAAGGACTACGACGTGCTCATTGAGGGTAACACCGACAACGTGCCTGTGAACACGGCCGCGGCAAGCATGAAGAACATACGCAACAACTGGGATCTATCGGCACTTCGCGCAAGCTCGGTGGTTCAGTACCTCATCGACCACTTCAACGTAGCACCAAAGCGTCTCACCGCTGGCGGACGTGGTGAGTTCAACCCACTCGTGAGCAACGACACGGCCGTAGGCAGGCAGCGCAACCGCCGCACGCAAATAATCATCACGCCGAAGCTTGACCAGTTTATGGACTTGATAGACAAAGCTCCTGAGGACAGTAATAAATAATCGCCACACGAAACAAACGAAAATTGCCATTGCGAAAAAAACCGTTTTGCAATGGCAATTTTCGTTTGTGCATACCGCTCCAAGAATATTGCCTACAATCGCATCAAGGCTTCAGGGCTCAGTTTGCGAGAGGTTTTCTTCGCTGGTTTCACCTTGAACTTATCAAAGCCTTCACCATAAACGCCAATGACATTAGTCTCCGTTACAAACGCCTTAGGGTCAATCTCATTGATAATACGGAAGATTGTGCTACTCTCCTTACGTTTGGCCATAATGAAAAGCATCTTCACGTCATGACCTGTGTAAAAGCCGTGAGCCTCTATCACCGTGGCCCCACGATGTGGATAAACAGCGATACGCGACGCTATCTCCTTATACTTGTCGGAAATAATGAAGAATTGCACGCTGCTATGCCTGATATTCACCACCTGGTCCACGCAATACGCAGACACAAGCAACACCACATAACCATAGATCACTTGCTCAAAGTTGTGGAACACTAAATAAGATGATGATATGATGACGATATCACACATCATTATGACCCTGCCAAGTGATATGTCACGATATTTGTGCACTATTGCCGCCACAATGTCGGTACCTCCCGTTGAGCCATTAGATGCGAGACCAATGCCTATTCCGCTACCACAGAAAATGGCACCTATCAGACTTGCCATGAACGGCTGGTCTGCAAGCAAATGAAGGGAGCCCGCATTGCTTCGGGAGAAAGTTGTCAAGGCTGTAAGCACGAACACGGCATAGATGGTTTTGGCGCAAAACTTCCAACCGAGAATAATCAACGCCACAAGTAAAAGTATGGAGTTTATGGTAAAATAGGATGTCTGCACGGGAATTTCCAATGCCCAGAAAAGAAGTGAGGATATTCCTGGCACTCCACTTGCCGTGATATTGTTTGGCAAGAGAAACACGTTCCAACCAATACAATACGCAACCATAGCTACGGATATCATCACGTAGTCTCGGAATTCTGTAATTACTTTCGCGCTGATTTTCATTTCTATAGGTAATTTGTTGGCAAAATTAATGAAATAAATTTATAAAATATCTTTTGCCAGCAATTATTTCTGTCTTGTACTTCTTCAATGCCGCTCACAAATTCCTTCATGGGGTCAGTTCAGTGATCGATAACCCCGAAATGCATCAATGCGTTTCTCACGCCATCATCGTCCACGCTCGTTGTCGCATAGTCGGCAGCGGCTTTCACCTCATCGCTGGCGTTGCCCATTGCCACGCCAATGCCAGCTTGCTTGATTATGGATATGTCGTTGCCTCCGTCACCGAACGCCATCGTCTCGTCTATCCTCATGTGCTCATGCTTCGCCATGGCAAGTAAGGCCTTGCCCTTGTCGGCAGAGATGTTGGTAATATCTGTAAACGCGGGATGCCAACGCGAGCTTACGCAATCGGTAATGCCGTTCATCACGTCTTTCTCCTCTTCGGCATTGAAAAACACGCTTATTTGGAGTATTGGCTCTTGCATGACCATCGACATCGGGGCGAAGTCGAAATCGAGGTTCAAACCCTTCTTAAACTGTTCGGCCAACTCGTCCGAATCGTTTACCACGCCTATATGGTCGGTACCGACAACCACCGCCGCCTTGTTAAACCTATAAGCGCCATCTATGATTTTCCTCACCGACTCACTTGATATTTTATGACAGTTGAAATAAGTCTGCCCTACTACGCACAACGCCCCAGTGGTAGTGATATAGCCGTCTATGAGATGTTCTATCTGACTTAGGTTGTTGATAAACGGCAACGGGCGTCCCGTGGATATATAGACTTTCAAGCCATTTGCCTTGGCCTGCGCCAAAGCGTCTACCGTAGACTGTGGTATCTTGTGTGTTTTGAAACTGACAAGTGTGCCGTCGATGTCGAAGAATAAATATTTGACCATGAAAACTATCTTTTTAGAACAATATCCTTTATAATCCCTTCCTGCGTGCGTACTCGTATCCTATGTGTCATTCCCTTGGTGAGAGGCGACTGTTGGAATTCTGCGAATGTGGTGATGGACTTGCCATCGACAGAAAGTATGAGGTCGCCTTGCCTGAGTCCTGCCTCATAATCCGTGCTTCCTGGCATTACTAAGCCCACCGACGCCCTACCGTCGCTGGTCGGGACATAAGCTGTGGTGAATGGCTTGTTGCTTACCAGAACACTGTCGCCACCAGCATAAGGTTGAAAGCGGATGTAACGGCGGAAGCCGTTGATGATGACAGAGCCGTAATTCAACATCGACGCGCCAATCTTGCTTGAGCCTTGTGTCGTCACGGCTCTTACGTCAAGAAAAGAGAAATCGTCCCATTTCAAGCGGTCGAGCTTAAGGAACGCCACCTCACCACCCCGTTCCGCACCAATGTTGCCAATGGTAATCTTACCCTTCACACGCGTCTCCACCTGGCCATTCACGTTCTTGCTTTTGTAAGCGTGCTCGTCAAAGCTTTGCTTGTTCATGGTGTAGAGCAGGTTAGAGCCAGTATCAAAAAGTGCCTCGTCATAATGGCGCTTAAACGGGCTCACCATGACATAAGGCACAAACCATTTCAGTCTGTAATGAAGGGCATAACCAGCCTCGCCATCGAAGAAGTCGCGACTATCGGCAATGACAATGCGCTTATTACGCGTGTCTATCTTGCAGCAAAGTCCCTTGTTGAACAAGTCGAAACCTATGATGCCATCGTATTCGCGCGCCATGGCAGATGGGAATATCGATGCCACATAACCCGTTATGGTCAACTTGCCAAGCGTAATCGGTGGCAATTGCACAATGCCCACGGTATCGTTTCTGCCAGCGGCATCACGACTGACAACGCTGCCAAGAGCCCTAAGACCCATTAAAGGAGAGTTTGCATAAACCGTGCCCTGACTTGAACCTGTGTCGAGACAGAAACGATAGGCACGTCCGTTGGCAGTCACCTTGAGAAATATCTGGTTGTTGACTACCTCTATCGGAATGGTATCGGCAAAGTTGCGCTGCGAGAACGTGAAATTAGTACTGTAACCACGCGTCTGCGCGTTGGCCATCACGGAAAACAGTAAGGCTACCAAGCAAACAACTGACTTTTTCATCCACTTGCACCTATTTTTTATAAGTCTACATGAAGTCGGGTGCTGTTGCCTTTCAGCCTCAGCGCCCTAACCATGCTTCTGGGTTGAGCTTTGCGCGCTCCTTGCGAAGTTGGAATTGCAATATATGGTCTGGCCCCACGGTGCCAAGGACTTGCCTTGTCGATACTTTCTGTCCTCTGCTCACACTCGCTGAGCTCAAATTTGAATATACCGATATATACGCTCCATGGCGGAGCATGACCACGACCGTGCCGGCATAGCTAAGCACCGCGCTCACCTCACCGTCATAGATGGCACGCGCCTTGCAGCCGCTGCCGCCCATGATGTTTATGCCCTTGTTGTCGAGTGTTACGCCTTTCAGTCCAGCCACATTGTATTGCCCAAAATGGCTCACCACACGATAATTGCCCGTTATCGGCATTGGCAACCGTCCCTTGTTGGCCTCGAACCCATTGTTCATCATCCTGTCCACCGACGAGAATCGCGACTCTTCCTGCTGGTCTTGCTTTGCCTCGGCTATGTCTTTCTTAGCTCTTGCAGCATCAGCGGCCTGTTTTCTCTCGGCAGCCTCACGTGCGGCCTCTGCTTCACGCGCTGCTTGCTCCGCAGCGACTTTTCGTGCCGCAGCAGCTGCTTCCAACTCTTGAGCCTTGCGTTTTTCTTCAGCGGCGGCGGCCTCACGAGCCTTGCGAGCGGCCTCCTCGGCGGCACGAGCCTTGCGAGCGGCCTCCTCGGCAGCAAGCTCACGCTGTCTTGCCTCGGCTATCCTTCTTGCGTTTTCGCGTGCGGCAGCCTCAGCGGCAGCTTTCTTGCGCGCTATCTCCGCGTCACGGCGTGCCTTGGCGGCAGCCCTTGCGGCAGCCTGACGACGAGCTTCTGCCACGGCGCGGGCACGAACCTTTGCCACTTCAATTTCAACCTGACGGTCAATCTCGGCATTGAGAGCAGCATCTTTCTTCCGTTGGTCAGCAATGATGCCCTGTATGGTGCTCTGCTGTTTCTGCAAACCGTTCACAATCTCCTGTTGCTGAACCTTGTTGGCCTCGAGCTTGGCATGCTCCTGCCTACCCTTATAAAGAAGTGTGTTCTTCTGACCCTTGACAGTCTTCAGTTGGGTGTGCTTGCCATACACTTGCATTCTCTTTGCCTTCACGGCCTCTCCCTGCGCGCGCTGATAATCAGCATATTCGCGCACGAAACGCAGACGGCGATACATTTGGTAGAGATTCTTGGCAGAGAAGATAAACATAAGTTTGTCTTGCACCGTGCGGTGACGCGCCATATACCGCATCGACTTTATGTACTTGTTTTGCCTGTCCTTCAGCTGTGCCTTCAGCGTGTTGAGTTGGGAGTTGAGAATGCTTATGTTGCCATTGATATGGTGAATGTCTTTCTCTATGTCGTCTATGTTGTGCTTGCTCTTGTCTATCTCGCCGTTAATGAGCATGAGTTCATTGAGCTTTTTGCTCACGTCCTCGCGGTTCTTTTTCAGGGCTTTCTCCTGTTCTCTGATCTTTTTCTGGATGTCTGCTCTCTGGCTCTGCAACTTCTTTATCGACGCATTGGAATATGTCACCGTCGCGCCTTTCTTAGCCTTTCCCGTTCCGGGCTTGGCCTTCTTGACCGCGCGCTTGGTTTGGGTCGCGCGCTTGGTTTTACCTGTCGTCGCCTGCTTTCTTGCCTGTTGCCTTTTGGTCTGCGCCATGCTTTGAGGCGCGAGCACGAAAAAGGCGAGCAATATATAAACTATACGCTTAAAACAAATGTGCTTCATTTACATACTGAATAGTTTGGAGAAAATATCGGTTGCCTCTATCTTCTTGTACTTTGACGACAGGGTCGTCTCCGTGCTCCATTTCGATGATGTGGAAATATCGTCCATGTCCAATGTCATAGTTATCCTCTGCACTTTCTTCGTTGCCGACGTCTGGAACGACAACTCCTCAAACGCCGGAAACATCTTAGCCCCAACAGGCTTGAACTTGGCGTATTTCATCGTAAGCACCGATGTGCCATGCTGTGCCGACGTGTATGTGGCTTTCACGTCATTGATGAGTTCTGTCTGCCTTGAGACATTCCACGACAGGCTGAGGTTCCCATTCTTCACACTAACCGGTATTGTCGCCGCCGAGCCACTTAGGTCTGCCTTGAACTTTGATATATTCTCCTCTTCGACATTCTTTGCGCCTGGCAAATACAACTGGTTCCAAAACAAGGATTGCAGGGCGTTGAAGTCAAGGCCGTTGGCCTTGAGAAAATCCATCTGTCGATAGTCTTCCTTTACATACTGCTTGTGCAGCCTGTCCACGACGAGCACATATTCGGGCGTGAACTCCAACCGTCCCACCTCGGTATGCAACACAGGCATGAAAAGTTGCAACCTTATCATCTGGTCCTTGCGCATATGCAAGCTTCCTGGCACCGACACGTCTTTGCCTCCCATCGAGGCGGTGAAGGTCAAGTCGGCAACTATGTCTTGCGCGTCAACCCTCTTGTCGTTGACCCTTTCCACGAAAGCGAAAGACGATGTCGGCGTGGCGACTTCCGTTTTCCCCATCTTTGGCAGGTTCGACGTCGCTTTGTCCGCATCCTTCACCGCCGCCTTCTTCACACCGCAAGACGCGAGGAGCAACATGGCGGAAAAGGCAACTATCCCAAGTCTAAATTTATTCATCACTTCGATTTCTTTCTGTAAAGTCTTATTTTCTTTTCCAATGCCTTGGCGTCGCCACCCAGCTTCACGGCTTTTTCACAGAATGAGGCGGCAGCCTCGTAGTTGCCCAATGCGGCATATATGTCAGCCGCATGCTCATAGAGCGTGTTCGACCGTGTGCTGTCGGAAGCGAATTTCAGCGTTTGGTCAATGTATACCTTGGCTTCGGCATTTCTGCCGAGTTTATATAGAATCCAGGCATAAGTGTCAAGGTAAGTGGCATTTTTAGGCTCCGCGGCAATGACCTTGGCACTCATCTTCTCGGCCTTTTCGAGGTCGATACCGTCAACGCTCAGGAAATAAGCGTAATTGTTGAGCGTACCCAAATTGTTTGGGTCATACTGCAAGCAACTGTCGTAAGCGGCATAAGCCTCTTTCTTCATGCCATTGGCAGAGTATATCTCCCCCATGATAGAGTATATCTCCGACACGATGGCCGTATTGCTTTGGTCATTGATAAACTCCGTGCCTTTACGCAAGGCATCGAGCGCGCCCTTGTCGTCTTTAAGATAATAGCGTGACAACCCCGTGAAGAAATAGAACGGCAGGAAATCGGGGTTGTACAGCATGCCGGGTTCGCTGAGAGCCGCTATTTTCTTCCAGTCTTGCGACGACCACTTGTCCTGTATGAGTTGCGCCCTTGCCTCAGCGTTGTCGGGCTGCAAGCGTATCAATTGCGTGAGGGCGTTGTCTATGGAGTCTTTCGGGAATTTCTTCAAGCTGTAATACGCGGCCTTTAGCTGTGCCACTGTCGTGTCTCGTGGCACCACAGCCAGCAATTTCCGGAAGAGCTCGACCACTGCCGTGGAGTCACCGCCGTCCTTCTCGTTTTGCTGTATGGCATTGCGCAGGAATTGCACACGTGTCTCTTGCGGTGTCTCCCTGCCAAACAGCAGGCGATTCATCATCTCCGTGGCGAGCGATTTTTGCCCCGTGCCGTTGTAATAATCATATAGGCAGCTCTGCGCCATTGCATTGTCGGGCTCGCTCTTCAGCACGCCAGAGTATATGCCATACGCTTCCTGCTGCCGCTTGTGCTGCATGAGCCAGTTGCCGAGCATGAGCTTGAAGTTGGGGTCGTTTGGGTGAGAGTCGGCCAGCGCCTTCAACGTGTCGTAAGCGCCCTTGGCGTCGCCTTTCATCTCGTATGCGTTCATGCGCATCAGCGACAGCTGGTCGCTCTCGCCATCCATCTCCTCAAGGCGGCTTATGGCATCCAGCATCTTGTCGTATTTCTTCTGTCGTCCATACAGTTGCACCAACATGGCAACCACGTCGTCGCGGTCGCGGTGCGCCTGGTAAAGTTTTTCGTATGTTTCTATTGCCTTGTCGAAATTGGCCGTGCCCAAGTACATCTGTGCCAAGCGCTCTTGATAGGTGTCGTTGTTTGGCGCGAGGCTCGCCGCGGTCTCCAGGTCGCGGAGGGCGAAGAGAGCGCTGTCCTTGTCGGCAAAGTAATCAGCGCGCATGAAGTAGGCCACCGCCGAGCGAGGGTTTATCTTCAGGCAAGAATCTATAAGCATCATCGAGGAGTCGGCATTGCCTTTCTCTCGTTGGCGCAACGCCGACAGGAAACGCTCACCGAAGAGGCTGTCTTGCTCATAAGTCAGTGTGTCGGGCCTTGTGGTGCCCGCCGCGACATCATTCTCAAGCGCCGGCGACACGACAGCCGCATGGCAGACAACGACTGTCACGGCAAGCGCGAGGATGTGCAAACTGTGTCTTCTCATCATTTCACCCCCGTATGACCGTAACCGCCTTCGCCTCGCTCTGTCTCATCAAGCGCTTCCACCTCTTCCCACGTGGCTGTCTCATGCTTTGCGATAATCATCTGCGCGATACGTTCCCCAGCGTTGATTACGAAGTCTTCGCCAGAGAGGTTTACAAGCAGCACTTTCAACTCACCGCGATAGTCTGAATCTATCGTGCCCGGGGTGTTGAGCACGGTAATGCCGTGCTTCAGCGCGAGCCCGCTGCGTGGGCGCACCTGCGCCTCGTAACCCTGCGGCAACTCTATGCGGATGCCCGTAGGCACAAGGCTACGCTCCATGGGACGGAGCGTGATGGGCGACTCTATGTCGGCACGGAGATCCATTCCCGCGCTCTGACTTGTGGCGTATGCCGGGAGAGGTTGGCGACCGGCGTTTACAACTTTGATTTTCACCATAATAATGCAAAATTACGCAATTCTGCACATATAATTTAATTTTATTTATTAAAAAGACGAAAAGCCACGAAATAAGCGTAACTTTGCCGTAAAAGAATCAAGAGTTAATCCTCAGGAGCAACATCTATGAACTGGCAACAACTCATAAGCAACAAGCGCTTCGGACAGGAGGAGCGGCATCAGCTCCGCCACGACGACCGTTCCGAGTTCAAGCGCGACGGTGACCGACTAATCTACTCGGCTCCTTTTCGCCGCTTGCAAAACAAGACCCAGGTTTTTCCCCTGCCTGGTAGCATATTCGTGCACAACCGTCTCACCCATTCCATCGAAGTGTCGTCGCTTGGCAAGAGCCTCGGCGACGACGTGGCACGGCGACTCACCGACAAGCACCCGATGTTGAGAAACACGCTGTTCGAGGAGATTGGCACCATAGTGCAAACGGCAGGGCTTGCCCACGACATGGGCAACCCTCCCTTCGGTCATTCCGGCGAGAAGGCCATACAGACATTCTTCACCGAAGACTGCGGAAAAGCTTTGAAAGACAAGGTGTCGACTGAGTTTTGGGACGACATCACCCACTTCGAGGGCAACGCCAATGCCTTCCGTTTGCTCACTCACCAGTTCGTGGGCAGAAGACGTGGCGGATTCGTGATGACCTACTCCACGCTCGCGTCTGTCGTGAAATACCCCCGCGCGAGCTGTCTTGCCGGCGAGCACGGCAAATTCGGATTCTTCACTTCCGAGGCTTCCTCATACGAGAAGATTGCCAACGAGCTGGGCATCACGCGATTGTCGGCGACGGGCGAGCCGCTGCTATACGCCAGGCACCCGTTGGTGTACCTCATGGAGGCCGCCGACGACATCTGCTATGAGATAATGGACATAGAGGACTCTCACAAGCTCCGCATACTGACATTCGAGGAGACACGCGACCTCCTACTTGGCTTTTTCGACGAAGAGACAAGGAAAGGCATTTTGAAAAGGCTTGCCGATGACGGCGTGACCGACGAGAACGAGCAAGTGGTGTATTTTAGAGCATGCGCCGTGGGCAAGTTGGAGCATGAGTGCGTGGAGGTGTTTGTCGACAACGAAGACAAGATTCTCGACGGCACGTTCACGGGAAGTCTCATCGACCACGTTGCCGAGCCACAACGCGAGGCTTACCAACGATGCGTGAAGACATCCTATAAGAAGATTTACCATTCCAAGCCCGTCCTCGATATCGAGCTTAGCGGTTACAAGATAATGGAGACGCTCATGCGCACGTTCATCGACGCGGCGGCGCATCCCGAGAGATTCCACTCCCAGCAGCTCATCAACCGCTTTTCCTCGCAATATGACATCCACAGCGACGACCTTGAGACACGCATCATGGCGGTGCTCGACTTCATAAGTGGCATGACCGATGTCTACGCTCTCGACATCTACCAGAAAATCAGCGGCATAGCCTTGCCTATCGTATAGCGCGGCTGGCGGTCATTTCTTTGGCATTGGCATCTTCAACGCCTCAGGGTGCTCCGCCACGAAGCTGTTGATATGGCGGACGCGCTTCTCCTCGAAGATCTCGTCCACGGCAATGAGGATGCCGCTCTCCTCCACCTCGCCAAACTCGTGGTTCACGGCCGTGCCGAAAAACTTCATCGTGGGGCTGAGGTTCATGTAGGCGTTGACGAGGGGCGGGATGTTGTATCCGAGCTCGCGCACCTGATGGTTGAGAAGACGGTAGTCGCGCTTGAAGTCGTCCTCGTAGAACAGGCTTCTCAGCTCATCCTCGGGCGTGTCTATCTTCACCGCGTCCATCGGTACCGCAAGGTGCTCGTTGTCGCCGAAATGCTTGCGAAGGAAATAGAGTATCATGTCGCGGCCACGGCGCACAAAAGACGGATACATCGTCATCTTGCCAAGGAAATACTTGCAGCGTGGGTTTATCACGGTGAGCGCGCCAAGTCCGTCCCAAAGGTTGTCGAGCGCGAAGATGCTCTTGGTGTTTTTCCTCACGTTCTGATATTCAAGCGACACGAACGAGCGGCCCAGCTCCACGGTGTAAGGCGCGTAGTCTTTCATGAACTCGTCTGAGAAACGGTACATGTGGCTCATGGCGAGGTTTGGCTGCCCATCGGCTTTCAACTGCCAGTCCTCGCCAAAGAGATAGCGATAACCGCCGATGATTTCCTCCGCCTCCGGGTTCCACACTATGAGCTGCTTGCAACCATTGGGCATGGTGTCAAATTCGTCGATGTCCATGCTTTTACCAGTGCCGCCACCAGCCGTGCGAAAAGCTATCTCGCGAAGCCTGCCAACCTCCTGCATGACGTGTGGAGCATCGGCGGCGCGGAAAACGTAAATCTCGTTGTGGCTCTTGTTCGTCGTGCGAAGACGACGTTGCGGAGTCAGCTCACTTTTCAATATTTCCTTACTGATGGGTTGGATAATCTCTTCTTCCATAGTTGCTTATATTGTTTTCGGCTACTCAGCCCTAAGCCCCGCGGGGCCTGCTTGTTGATAAACTTTCTCTTCCACCCAGGCAGCCCATTCCTTAGGCTTGCGGCTCTTGTCGAAAGTCTGCCAAGGTATAGGCTTGCCTATCACCACACGGAACGGCTTGTGACGGTTGCGGTACATCTCGTCGACAAGGAAAAGCATGGCTATGTTAACCTTAATCCCCAAACGCTCCTGCCAGCGCGCTATGCGGTAGAACCGCGAGGAGTTGTGGCCGCTGAAATAGATTGGCACCACATCGCGGTGATACTGCACGCTTTTCGAAACGAACGTTTTCTTCCAGGGAATGTCGTGTACGTGACCGTCGATGATACGGGAATTGAGACCGGCGGGAAACATGATTATGTGGTTGTCGCTATTGAAAGCCGACTCCACGGCATCGGCGAAACTCGCCCCGTTGCGGCCAGTCTTGTTGATTCCCACGCATACGGGGCGCAAGCCAGGGAGAAACATCAACAGGTCGTTGACCAGATACCGGAACCTGCCATCATAGTGTCTCCCGATAATCGAGCCAAGGCACACGCCGTCTTGCCCTCCAAGCGGATGGTTGCTCACGAAAATGTAGCGCTTGCCGTCGCTCTTGTCGGGAAGGTTCTCCTTGCCTTCAATGGTGAGCCGCATGTCGAGATACTTCACGCATTCCTCAAGCCACTCAGTGCCCTCCTGTCCGCGATGTTCATCAAGAAAAGCGTTGACCTCGTCCTCGTGTATGAGACGACGAAGCCATGCCACGAGAAAGCGCGGCACGTATCGGGCCTTGTCGCCCATCTTGCTGCGCAATATTCCCTCTAAATCGATTGTCTTTACTATGCTTTTCTCTGCCATAACAAAACTACGTTGCAAAAATACCAATTATTTTTTATTTCTTTTCATTTCATACGCAAAAATGTGAAAAATATTTCGTGGCAGTTATGGCATGAAATCATGGGCGTGAAGACACGTTTCGGCTTCACGCTTGAATCGCGTCGCCTTCACGCTTGAATCGCGACGCCTCCACGCTTGAATCGCGACGCCTTTACGCTTGAATCGCGACGCGATTCAAGCGTAAAGGCGAACGGCCTCTCTAACAACCGTTTACCGCCTTAGACAAGACACCATTTTCTCGCGCGTCTCACGCCCTGGCATCCATGGGACAGAAGCGACCCAAACGGCAGGATTCCTGGCGCGCCGCGCAGCCCTTTCGCCATGCCAAAGGCGTTTTGGAGCACGACAACAAAAAAAAGTGGGGAAAAGTGGTGCAAAGTGGGGGAAAGTTCGTAACTTTGGAGTCCAAATACACTTAATATGTGTGCTCATGCGCTTTTTAGGCAATATAGAGGCAAAGACAGACGCTAAGGGCAGGGCCTTTCTGCCCGCCCAGTTTCGCAAGGTGCTGGCAGCGTCTGGCGAGGGCTCGCTTGTGCTTCGCAAGGACGTGTTTGAGAGCCTGTTGGTGCTCTACCCCGTGAGCGTATGGGACGAGTTGGTTGCCACTATGCGCCGCAAGCTGTCGAGATGGGACCGCCGTCAGCAGATGGCATTCCGCACATTCGTCAGCGGCGTAGCGGAACTGACAATAGACGCGAGTGGCAGGATTCTCATTCCGCGCCCATTTCTCGACATGGCTGGCATCAGCCAGTCGATACGTTTCGTGGGAATGGGCGACACCATTGAGATATGGCCTGCCGACAGCATGGAGACAATGGACAAGGAAGACTTCGGCAACGTGCTCGAAGAGGCAATGAAAGAAGAGGAAAATGACTGACACCACCATGGCATATCACATTCCCGTCTTGCTCAAGGAGAGCATTGACGGCCTCGCCATCAATCCCGATGGCGTATACGTTGACGTCACCTTTGGCGGCGGCGGACACTCACGCGAGATTCTCCGTCGCCTTGGCGACAATGGGCATTTGTTCAGCTTCGACCAGGACGCTGACGCGGAGAACAACATCGTGGACGACCCGAGGCTCACGTTCGTGCATTCCAACTTCCGGTGGTTGAGCAACTGGATGCGCTATTATGGCGTGGAGCACATCGACGGGCTCCTTGCCGACCTCGGCGTGTCGAGCCACCATTTCGACGACGCGGGGCGCGGATTCTCGTTCAGGTACAACGCGCCTCTCGACATGCGCATGAACCGCGAGGGTGGGAAGACCGCCGCCGACATAGTGAACAACGACACCGAGGAACATCTCGCCGACATATTCTACCTATACGGGGAACTGCGCCGGGCGCGACAGATAGCCGCAGCCATAGCGAAGGCGCGAGAGCGCAAGCCAATACTCACCACGCAAGGCTTCCTGCAAGTGGTGGACCCACTCTTCCGCCGCGAGAAAGAGAAGAAAGACATGGCCCGACTCTTCCAGGCCCTGCGCATAGAGGTGAACCACGAGATGCAGGCTCTCAGCGAGATGCTGACATCCGCCACGCGACTGCTCGCCACAGGAGGTAGGTTGAGCGTCATCACCTACCACTCGCTTGAAGACCGCATGGTGAAAAACATCATGAAGAGCGGCAACGTGAACGGGAAGGCTGAGGAAGACCCTGTGTTCGGAAGGAAGGCAAGCCCCTACGCCATGGTCAACAACAAGGTCATAGTGCCATCCAGCGAGGAGGTAAGCGAGAACCCACGCAGCCGGAGCGCGAAACTCCGGATTGCGGCGAGAAAGTGAAAGACGAAGA
>ERZ808270.326-NODE-326-length-29258-cov-8.174914_pt1 | contig 29258 bp, 16 predicted proteins | sample MGYA00521082_ERZ808270 | MGnify/ENA primary metagenome ERZ808270 (study PRJEB31516, sample SAMN03275594) | gut metagenome | biome: mammalia-associated habitat; material: feces | host: Papio cynocephalus | place: Kenya | collected 2012-07-27 ... | reverse complement strand
AATGTAATACTTTATACTTAATACTTAATACTTTTAATCATCTATGATTAACAGCCCACAGAACCGGCTGAATCTGCAAGAATGTAATACTTTATACTTAATACTTAATACTTTTAATCATCTATGATTAACAGCGGTTCGGCAGAGCAAAAGTAAAAAACTTCGTCTTTTATTTTGCTCTTCTCTCACCTTGCACTAACTTTGCCGCGCAATATTGAACACAAAATGAATTTGATAGTAGACATCGGCAACTCAACGGCGAAGGCAGCTGTGTTTCGGGATGGTGAGATGGTGCTCCGCAAGCGCTTGAACGCCAACCTCGAAGATGGTATTGCCATGATCGTAGAAGAGTTTGACATAGATGCCTGCGCATATTCCTCTGTAGGCCGACCTCAGCCCGACCTGGCCGACGCTATACAGCACATGGTGCCCGTGGCACTCCACGTGACGGGCATGACACCCACTCCGCTCGTGTGCGACTATCTCACCCCAGAGACCCTCGGAGCCGACCGATTGGCTGCTGCAGTAGGAGCAGCACACTGCTGTCCTGGTCGAGACTTGCTGATAGTAGATGCAGGTACGTGTATCACCTACGACTATGTGAGCGCTGAGGGCCACTATCTCGGAGGAAATATATCGCTCGGCATGGGCATGCGCTTGCGCGCACTCAATGAGCAGACAGCACGACTGCCTCTCGTAGCTGCCGAAGGCGATGCCCCTCTGATAGGACGCAACACGCACGAAGCCATCCGTACGGGCGTGATCAGAGGCATGGATTATGAGATAAAAAGCTACATTCGCGACATGAAGCAGCAACATGCCGATGCACGCGTGTTTCTCACCGGTGGAAACGGCTACCGTTTTGCACAAGAATATGAAGTTGAACGCAACGACGCTCTCGTAGAAATAGGGCTGAATTGCATCTTAGAGTATCAAAGACGATGACAAGACTCCACAAATATATGGCAGCCGCAGCACTCCTTGCTGTGATGCCCCTCTGCGCTATGGCTCAGACCAACGGCAGCAACTCTCCCTATTCGCGCTATGGCATGGGATTGCTCAGCGATGGCGGAAATGCCTTCAATAAGGGCATGAGTGGTACTGCCTATGGTATGCGCTACGGCTCCGAACTCAATACGAAGAACCCTGCATCGTATGCTGCAATCGACTCACTCTCGATGCTCTTCGACTTCGGCGTGTCGCTGCAAAATGGCAACTTCTCGCAGCAGGGCGTGAAGACGAATGCTAAGAATACTTCGGTCGACTATATCACAGCAGGCATGCGCATGGCTCCACGGCTCGGACTCTCTCTCGGATTGGTGCCCTTCAGCACCATCGGTTACGAGTCGGCTTATACGCAGAATATCTCTGGATCAAACCTCACACAGCGTGAACAGACCACTACCTACACAGGCGATGGCGGACTCCATGAAGTATACGTAGGCATCGGATGGGCACCCATAAAGCCCCTCTCCGTGGGCTTCAATGCAGGATATCTGTGGGGCGACCTCACACACACCTCCGTCATGACCCCCTCTGAGGGATACGTCAATCATCAAGAGTACGACGCCGACATACGTACTTATAAGGTAGACTTCGGCTTGCAGTATGAGCAGCGTATTAATAAGAAGAATACGCTCACGCTCGGCCTCGTATACGGCCTCGGTCACGACATCAATCGTACAGCTAATTATTACAACCTATATCTGCAGTCAAGCACATCGAGCACAGTCGTAAGTGGCGACACGCTCTCATGCAAGAATGCCTTCCAGTTGCCTCACAGCGTGGGCGTAGGTCTTACGTGGACGTACAAAAATTCGCTCCGCGTAGGTGCCGACTATACCTTCCAAAAGTGGAGCAACGCGAAGTATCCCAGCGTGGTGCGCAATGCAGAAGGCAATTTGGCCTATGAGGCAAAGACCGGACAGTTCTCCGACCTTCACAAAGTAAGCCTCGGTGTGGAATACATCCCCAACGACAATGGTCTCCGTTGGCGTCAGCACGTGCGCTATCGTGCAGGTGTGGCGTTCTCTACTCCTTATGTAAAGGTAGACGGACAGGATGGTCCGAAAGACTTTATGGCCAGCCTCGGTGTGGCATTGCCCATCGTCAATCGTTACAACAATCGCACATTTATCAACTTCTCAGCTCAGTATGAGCAGGTTACGCCCAAGATCGCTGGTATGGTGAAAGAGCGCTACCTCCGCTTGAGCATTGGCCTCACCTTCAACGAACGCTGGTTTATGAAGTGGAAGGCTGAGTAAGCAGATTGTATGAGCACCCTCAAGAACAATATTATTCACCCCCTTCGCCGTAGCCTCTCAAGGCTATGGCCCATCTACAGCAGAGGCCTTACAAAGCCCCTGCTGTTTGTGCTGTTGCTCCTGCCCTTGGCTTGTACAAACGATGCACCCCCTATGGGCGGAAGGGTGACCAATAGAGATTCACTCCCCGTAATGGTCACACGAGGCGTGTCAAAGCTCATTACCGATTCGGGCGTGATACGCTATAAGATTATAGCCGAAGAATGGCGCATTTTCGACAAGACCAAGCCACCTCGTTGGGACTTTCGCCAAGGCATATTCCTCGAGCGTTATGACAACAAGTTTAAGGTAGACCTCCGCTTCGAAGCCGATAGCGCATGGCTCTACAATCAGCGGTTGTGGAAGCTCGTGGGCCACGTAAAGCTCGACGACCACACCTCGCAAACGCGCGTTCGCACCGAGGAACTCTTCTACGATACGCAGTCGGGCGAACTGTGGAGCAACGTGCATTCCACTCTCCGTCAGCCCAATCAGGAGATAGAGGGTAGCTGGTTCCGAGCCACGCTACGCAATGGACGGCCTACGCAGTACCACGTGAAGCAGTCAAGAGGATTCATGCCTATGGGCGATATGGGAGAAGGTCCCGCTGTAGCACCTTCCGCTGGAAGCGTCAATAGCTCTGATTCTGCGCAGCAAACGGTGCGCGAAGCCCCCGTGGCACGCCCCAAGACGGTAAAGAAGGAAAGCATCTCATCTGCTCCATCAGCAGGGCGGAAATAGGGCAATCATCATCCTGCAAACCTAACGTGCAAGGAGAAAGAACGCTAATGTGTTAAAAATAAACGCACTTACGCGGCAGAAAGTACTTTTTTTTCTTTAACTTTGCACGAAATAGACCAAACTATGCCCATACGCTTCCTCAGAAGTGATGACAAGAATATGGGTTGTGTGCTTCGGAGAGGCTTGCGCGCCATCCACCGCACACCTTTATCAGCATAATAAAAACAATAAATAATAACACTTAAATGGCAGCATTACAAAAGATCAGAAGCAAAGGCGCCCTCCTCGTAGGCGTACTGGCCTTGGCCCTCTTTGCTTTCATTGCCGAAGAGTTCTTCCGCTCGTTGGAGACTACATCCAACATGGATCGCAACATCGTAGGCAAAGTTTATGGTGAAAAGCTCACTATCCAAGACTTCCAGAGCATGGTAGATGAGCAGAGCAATGTAGTTAAGATGCAGATGCAGATGCAAGGTCAGGACGGAACACTCTCCGATCAGCAGACTGAGCAAATCCGCGAGCAGGTATGGCAACAGTTCGTACAGAACACCGTCATCAAGCACGAGTGCGACAAGCTCGGCATCTTCGTGACCGATGGTGAGGTGCAGGAAGCACTTCGCGAAGGCACTGCTCAGAGCCTCCAACCCATGGCAGCCGTATTCCGCAATGCACAGGGCGGATTCGACCTCGCTCAACTTCAAGACTTCTTGAAAAACTACAACAAGTATCTGGCCGATGCACAGAAGGCTCAGCAGAGCGAAGCCATCGAGCAGGTACAGATGATCAAGAACATCTGGGACTTCTCTGAAAAGCAACTCCGCAACGAATTGCTCTCTAATAAGTACAACGTGCTCTTCGCCATGGGATTCGTTTCAAACCCCATCGCTGCAAAGGAGAACTTCGACGATCGCACCATTCAGAAGAATGCTCAAGTAGCCGCTCTCCCCTATAGCACCATTAATGATAAGGATATCCAGGTAAGCGACGATGAACTCAAGGCTGCTTACGAGCAGTTTAAGGAAAACTTCTACTCTCCCGTAGAGACTCGCGACCTGAAGGTAGTCGATGTCAACGTAGTGGCAAGTGCTACTGACCGTGCCGACCTCATGAAGAAGGTACAGGGATTCCAGCAGCAACTTCAGAATGGTAGCGATGTAGCCAATGTGATTCGCACTTCTAACTCTGAAATCCAGTACAGCAACCTCGCACTGAGCAAGAACGCTTTCCAGCAGTATCCCGACATTGCTGCTCAGCTCGACTCTATGGCAGTAGGCAGCGTGAAGCCCGCTTACTACAATGCTCAGGACAACACCATCAATACCCTCAAGCTCATCGCTAAGGAAGAAGCTCCCGACTCAATCCTCTATCGTCAGATCGCTTCTACGAAGACCGATCCCGCAGAGCGCAAGGCTCAGGTAGACTCTATCCTCGGTGCACTCAATGGTGGCGCATCTTTCGCAGAGTTGGCAAAGAAGTATGGTCAGCGTTCTGACTCTGTTTGGCTCACCTCTAATCAGTACGAGCAGTTTGGCTTGAACGACGAGACCGCCTCTTACCTCTCACAACTCAGCAAGATCGGTGCAGGATCTGCACAGATTATCTCCAACGAGCAGGGCGCAGCCGTAGTACAGGTGCTCGATCGTAAGAAGATGGAGACGAAGTACAACGTAGCCGTAGTGAAGTGCCCCCTCAACTTCTCTAAGAAGACTTACGAAGATGAGCTCAGCCGCTTCAACCGCTTCCTCGCTCAGAACAAGGACGCTGCTTCTATCGAAAAGAACGCCGCTAAGAATGGTTACGCCGTAACCGACCTCCCCGGCTATTCACCCATGCAAAACGTCATCCCTGCACAGATCGGCGGTAGCGGTGCTAAGGATTGCGCACGCTGGATCTTCGACGAAGCCAAGGCTGGCGACGTATCTAAGCTCTATGAGTGCGGCCGTAACGGCGACCACCTCCTCGTGGTATGCGTGACTGCTACCAACGATAAGGGTTACCTCCCCTGGGACAACAAAGAAGTGAAGGATTTCCTCACCATGGTAGTGAAGCAGCAGAAGAAGGCTGAAAAGGCCCTCGCAATGGCTAAGAACGTGAAGACCATCGCGGATATGCAGAAGATCAAGGGCGCTGTAGTAACTTCTCTTACTAACCAGACAATGGCTGGCTATGCTATGGTAAATGGTATCAACGTGCCCGAACCCAAGCTTTCTGGCGTCATCGCTAAGACGGGCGTCAACAAGTGCTCAAGTCTCGTACAGGGTGCAGCAGCCATCTACATCGTGAAGGTTACTGGTCAGAGCAAGACCGCCGACAAGTATGATGCAGCAAGCGAAATGGCACAGGTAGCACAGACGAGCGGACAGCGTGCTTACTCTTCAGCATTCAACTATCTTATCCTCCACAAGGCTAAGCTCGTAGATCATCGCTACGAATTCTAATCCGTAGTACATATAGTATTTTATACAACGCAAAGCGCCCCGTAAGATGCAAAATCTTACGGGGCGCTTTTGCAGTACATGTCCGGCATGATCGTAATATATATAATGAGTATACTTTTACCCTAATATAAAGTGAACTTTTATCCAGTCTTGTGGGCGACACGTCCTCGCGTCGGCATGCCCAGCGAGCAATCAGTCTTTTAGAGTCTACTGGGGGCGACGCGTCCCCGCGTCGGCATAGCAATGAAAGAATTATAAATCTACCTCTTTCAGCCACATAATGCCAACGCGGGGACGCGTCATCCTCAATATGTTGTTTCCTCTTCTTTATAGAGTTTTCTTTCCTCCCTTATCTTCCCCCAGAGGGAGCATTCTTCTGCAACTTAAGCTCTACGATACCTTTTACAAAAGCTTTGATGATAAGTTCCGTAGTATTAGAAGCATTGAATTTGGATAAGAGATGAGCCTTGTGCGTATTCACCGTATTGACTGATACGTGGAGCTCTTCTGCAATTTCTCCAGCTCGTAGGCCACGCGCAAGGAGATGCAAAACGTTTGTTTCCTGTGTTGTGAGATGATCCGTCGTATCGGGAATTTGCATTTCGATGTGGCGCACCAATTGCTGAAAACGCTCACAGAAATATTTATCGCCATCGCAGATACAACGGATAGCATGCTGTAATTCATCGGGAGTGCAGCTCTTAAACACCACACCATCCACACCAGCATGCATAATCGCATTGATATTCCATATCTCTTCGTGCGAGGTGTATACCAGAGTACTGGTGGAGTGAGCGTGCTCTCGTATGTAGTCAATAAGATGAAGCCCTGAATTCTCTTGGTAGAAGTCAAGGTCGGTGATGCAAAGGTCTATGCTTGAAGCATGGTCTTTCAGTAGGTCTAAGGCGTCTGCAGGATTATTGCTCACGACTACGCTACCTATAAACGGCATACGCTGTAGGCATGCTTTCAATCCTTCCAAGAGGATGGCATGATCATCGCATATCAGTACTTTGAGTTTTTTCTGCATGAAATTTTTCGATAGGGGCGGAGCGCTCTGCGATCTTGAAACACGAAATGTTTTACCCGAGAGTGGCGTTCTGCGCTTCTTAGACGTTTGAAACGTTTGTGGTAGTTGGCGTTCTGCGTAAAGGAGCTACTCCGTCTGTTAATTCGATGCAAAAGTACGTTATTGCCGTCACATAAATTTCATTAGAAATAATGATAAAGCACGTTAATTGCCTACTTCTTTCGTATTTTCACTGCATCTGATGCATATTTTCTGTCCATCTATGCTCATTTCTGCACCTATACTTTTGATCCTCTCGTGTATGGAACGAAGGCCGATGCCATCCGATGAGGAATCTTTTGGGGTATCTTTGTTGGTTTCTCCCGTAGGGAATCCATCGCTCTCAATGCAGAGTTCTGTGATTTTCTCTGGCGTGTGGTGCAATGCAATGCGTAGGAATGAAGGCTTTCCATGCTTCATGAGATTGCTCACAAGTTCCTGCGTGATACGATAGAGTTGGTAGCCAATTTGTTGCGGGAGCAACGACCAATCGTAGGCCTTGTCATATTCGAATGCTGTCTCTGCCTGCTTCATGTCGGCAAGCTTGAAGGCATAAGCTTGTAGCATCTGACTGAGCGAAGCAAACTGCATATTGGGAGGCATAAGTTCGTGGGAGATGTGGCGAATGTCGCCTCGAGCCGTGTTGAGCATGCGAGCAGCTTCTTTCACGTCGTCGGTAGAGGAAAGTTGCATCTCTGCTACGAGGAGGTCGTTGCAGATGCCATCGTGCAGTTCTTGCGCTAAGCGCTTACGCTCGTTCTCCAATCCATCAATGTAACGTTTCGCCTCGGCAAGTTCGAACTTACGCTTCAAGTGTCGGCGCCACTGCATGACCCCAATACATAGTGATATGAGCACAATGCAAAGCGCCACTACCCAAGCAGTGAGTCTCCATTGATGAGCTTCATTCTGTGCTGCCACCTTCTGAAGGTTGGCTATCTTGAGTTCTTTTTCCTTAGCATCATAGCGAGCGGCAGCATCGGCTGCTTGCTGCTGCACGTTGAGCTGATGTATGGAGTCGCCGATGTAGTAAGCCTCTCGATAGAAGTAGCAAGCACGCTCCGTTTGTCCTACACCCTCGTAAGCCCTTGCTGTCATTAGCATGATTTTGTCGCGTTCGGAGGATACAGCGGGGCCGTTCTCGTAGAGCATCAATGCGCTTTGCAGAGCAAGCTTCCATTGCTTCGTCACGAAATAATAGTTGACCTTGGCATGCTCGAGCTGCATACGCTCCGAACCACTCGGTGCTGCGCCCTTGACGATTGCATCGGCGCGGGCAATCAGTCCCGGGATCTCGCCATAGCGATTGGGAAGTTGCGTAAGGAGCGAGATGAGCGGCGAAATGCAGTTGGCCTCTGCCAGTGGCTCGTGAGCTTTACGAGCGATGTTCATGCCTTGCTGGAGAAATTTTTCCGCTTCTCCAAACGTCTGCGGATTATAGGTAAGGATCGAGCCTAATCCAGAGTAGACAGAGACGCGCAGGCTTACATCGTCGGCAGCATCTTCATACTTCAATGCATTGCGAAGCATCTTCTCACAGTCGGCAGTGCGTCCTATGCGGCTGCAAAGCACACCATAGTTCTGATAACCAGAGAAGGCAAGCATGCGGCTGTGCTTAATGCCATAGTTGATCACTTGTTCGTAGAGTTTCTGCGCTTCGTCGAACTTTTGCAATCGGCTGAGGCATATGCCCATGCTGCACATCTGATTAAATTTCTCGAAACTGTTGTGCTGACTTTCAGCCACGGAGCGTGCTTTCGTGAAATGCTTGAGCGCTTTCTCCGTTTCACCTTTCGCCAGGAGAGCTTCTCCACGTGCAGCTTCTATATGAATGATGTCTGTACCTTGCGGCTTCATGCGTGCTGCAGCGTCGGCATACTTTATGGTAGAGTCGGGACTTGTGCCTAACCAAGCCCGTGCTATCTCTACGTATAGATGGCTATTAGGCTTGCCTTTAGCATTGTGAGCCTGCTTCAATAATTGAGGAAGAGAAGCAGATTGCGCTATGCCCTGCATAGCCATCGTGACAAATAGACTGAGGATGAGAGAACGTCTTTTCATGTATTAAATATGGATCGATTCAAGAATAATGCGTCGTTTATGCATACAAAGATATTAAAAAGTATGTATAAGTACAAACTAATAAAGGGTAGAGTAGAAGAAAAGAAAAGTTTTTCGTAAGTTTGCATAACTTACCAAAAGTATGCGTAATGCAATCATCCAAGAAATATTCACTCCTTATATCGGGTGGTGTAGATAGCGCCGTGGCTTGTCACATGATGTGTGAGCAAGGCATTAAGCCCGATCTCTTTTATATAAAGATAGGCATGCAGGGCGAGGGCACCTCTTGTTCGGCAGAAGAAGACATAGAGCTGTCTACGCTCACTGCTAAGAAATACGGGCTTCATCTCGAAGTGGTCGATTTGCAGCAAGAGTACCACAATCGTGTGACGGCCTACGTCGTGGAGCGCATTAAGCGCGGCCTTACTCCCAACCCCGACGTGATGTGTAATCGTCTCATCAAGTTTGGCGCATTCGAAGAGAAGGCAGGCTATGTATACGACTATATAGCCACGGGGCACTATGCCCAGACCTACCACGACCCTTCAGGTCAGCTCTACTTGGCTCCCGCTCCCGACCCTGTGAAGGACCAATCAGACTTTCTTTCGCAACTCACTGACGTGCAAGCCGAGAAACTCTGCTTCCCCATCGGCCATCTGCTCAAGCACGAGGTGCGCGAGATAGCCGAGCGTGAGCGTTTGGCTCCTGCCCACCGTCGCGACAGTCAGGGAATCTGCTTCTTAGGTAAGATCAATTATAATGACTACTTGCGTACGCTCCTTGGTGAACGCGAGGGAGAGGTGATAGAGCGTGAGACAGGTCGTGTCATTGGTATGCATAAGGGCTATTGGTTCCATACCGTAGGTCAGCGTAAGGGACTTGGCCTTGGTGGCGGTCCTTGGTTTGTAACCGATAAGGACATAGAGAAGAACATTATCTACGTGTCGCATACCGAGTCGTGTCATGGACTGTATGGCAACGAGTTCCACTTGACAGGTTTTCACTTCATCACCGCCGATCCATGGAAGGGTGCTGCTGAGACCGATGTCCTCTTTAAGATACGCCACACGGAGCGCCCACGTCCAGGCCACTTGACGCGCCAAGCCGATGGCCGTTTCCTCATCACTTCGCCCACTCCCGTGCAGGGCATCGCTCCTGGTCAGTTTGGCGTGCTCTATACTGCCGACGGCAAGATATGTGCGGGAAGTGGGGAGATCCGTTTCTGACTCGGCGAGTCGAGTCAGAAACGAGTTTGGAGGTTTAAGGTAAGTTTTAAGTTTGGAGGTTATAAGGTTATAATGTCACTTTACGGCTTCTTATCGTATCATGAACTTAAGGTAACCTTATAACCTCATAACCTCCAAACTCCAAACTAACCTCCAAACTCCCCCCCTCAAAACTAAATATAGCAAACACAATCCGATATGAAACATACAATCTTAGGTGCAACTCTGCTGTTTGCCGCGCTTGGAGCGGGCACAGCCCATGCACAAATCAGCTTAGTCAATCCCGTACCGCAGCAGGTGGAGAAAGCTAAGAAAGGCATCATTGCCGCCCCCACTTCGTGGAAAGTAGTGAGCGACAAGCAGCGTACGGGCTGTATCGCAGAGAAGGCACTCCAAGCGTCAAAGCTTGTGAAGTACGATGCTGGAGCCAAGTTCGCTGTGACCATCGGTGTGAAGGGCGATAAGGCCGTAAGCAAGGTGGCTAAGCATGCACCCTCGCAGGCAGAAGGCTACTACATGGAGATCACCGACAAGGGCGTAACCATCGTAGGTAGCGATGAGACGGGGCTCTACTATGGCGTGCAGACCCTCTTGGCTTCTGTGGCAGAGGGTAAACTTGAAACTTGCACCATAAAGGATTGGCCCGACGTGCCCTTCCGCGGAACTGTAGAAGGATTCTACGGAACACCCTGGAGCCACAAGGCCCGACTGAGCCAGATCGACTTCTACGGACGCAACAAGATGAACGTATACATCTATGGTCCGAAGGACGATCCCTACCACCGCGACCATTGGCGCGTGCCCTATCCTGAAGAAGATGCAAAACGCATTCAGGAACTCAACGAGCATGCCAAGCAGTGTGGTGTAAACTTCTACTGGGCCATCCATCCGGGCATCGACATCAAGTGGACCACAGCCGACAGAGATGCTTTGGTGAAGAAGTTTGAAGATATGTACAAGCTCGGCGTGCGTTCGTTTGCCGTATTCTTCGACGATATCTGGGGCGAGGGCGCCAAGGCAGATAAGCAGGCCGAACTGCTCAACTACGTAGACGACCATTTTGTCAAAACCCACAAGGGTGTGCGTCCGCTCGTGATGTGTCCCACGGAGTACAATCGCGCATGGGCCAACGACGAGAAGGGCTATCTGCGCACCCTCGGTACGAAGATGAACAAGAGCGTACAGATCATGTGGACAGGCAACTCCGTGGTGCACTGCATCGACAAGGAAAGCATGGAGTGGATCAACCAACGCATCGACCGCAAGGCCTACATCTGGTGGAATTTCCCCGTGAGCGATTTCGTACGTGACCACGTACTCCTCGGTCCGGCTTATGGTAATGGTCAGGATATTGCCACCGACCTCTCAGGCTTCGTATCCAACCCTATGGAACATGCTGAGGCTTCGAAAATAGCCCTCTACGGCATAGCCGACTATACGTGGAACATGAAGGCCTACGATTATAAGGCCGATTGGGAAAAGGCTCTCAAAGCCGTCCTTCCCGGCAACTATCAAGCCCTCCGTACCTTTGCGCTCTACAACAAGGACCTCGGTCCCAACGGCCACGGCTTCCGTCGTGAAGAAGGCGACGAACTCAAGTCACTCGCTGAGGCCGCACTCAAGGGCGACAAGGAGTCGGTGATGCAGCTCTTGCAGAAGAGCCTTGATCTCAAGATGGCTGCCGACATCCTTTTGGCAGATAAGGAAAATCCCGAACTCGTGCGCGAACTCCGTCCGTGGTTGCTTCAAGCCAAGAACGTGGGCGACTACGGCGTGGCAGTATGCTCAATGGCGCTGACGCAAGCCACTTCTGCCACAGCAGAGGCATACCCCTCGTTTAAGAACTTCTATGACCAGGCACGCTCCATCCAGGAGCAGATGTATGCACTCGAAAACTCCGATGTGCGTCATGCTCTCCAGCCCGGCATTAAGGTGGCCACCAAGGTGATGCTTCCCACGCTCAATAAGCTCTTTGCCCAAGCCACCGATTCCTATAATGCTGTCAATGGCACCAAGCTGATCAACTCTGCCGAATACAATCCCTACAAGATCGAGACCAACGTGCCGCAACTTGCCCTGCTGCCCATCTCCGTACGTGGCAATGAAGTCACGGTATCACCCTCGCTCGAGGTGATTAAGTGGCCTAAGGATGCACAGTTTACGATTGAGGGCGATCGCGATATCACGTTTGCAGGTATGGAGTTCAACTTCGGTGTGACCAATGTAGCCAAGAGCTTCAAGCTCGAACTTTATAAGGACGGTAAGTGGACCCCCGTGAGTTTGCTCCACTATGCTGAGACCGACCCCGTGATCCATACGGGCAACGAGCTTGGCGGTATGAATGCCTCAAAGCTTCGCATCACCAACGTGAGCGGAAACGACCTTGAGGTATATTTCAAGAACTTCAAAATCATGAAGCGATGATCATCATAGGTATAGCTGGCGGCACGGGGTCGGGCAAGACCACCGTGGTCAAGAAAATCGTGGAGAGCCTTCCTGCCGACACCGTGGCAGTGATTCCGCAAGACTCTTATTATAATGCACAATGGGACGTGCCCGAAGAGCTCCGCAAGAAGACCAACTTCGACCATCCCGATGCCTTCGAATGGCCTCTGCTTGCCCATCAGATAGAGGAACTTCGCAACGGGCGCGCCATTGAGCAGCCCACCTACTCCTACATCACGTGTATGCGTCAGAAGGAGACGGTCCATGTGGAGCCACACGACGTAATCATCGTAGAGGGCATCATGGCTCTCTATGATAAGAAGCTTCGCGACCTCATGGATCTCAAAATCTTCGTCGACGCTGAGCCTGACGAGCGCCTTCTGCGCGTCATCGAGCGCGATATAGAGGAACGTGGCCATCCGCTCGAGATGCTCATAGACAAGTATCGCAATGTGCTCAAGCCCATGCACGACGAGTTTATTGAGCCCACGAAGCAGTATGCCGACATCATCATTCCCAATGGTGGCGAGAATGCTCGTGCCGTGGCCATGATGCAGATGTATATACTCTCGGCGCTGATTAAGAAGTAAGAATACGAAATTATAAAAGCCATTCTTAGCCAGTTCTGTGTGAGCGATGTGTCTTTACTGCATCGCTATCTTCTCTGCCCCCTCTGTGTGAGCGATGTGTATTTACTGCATCGCTATCTTCTCTGCCCCCTCTGTGGGCGACGCGTCTCGCGTCGGCATCTCAAGCATGCAAGAGGCAGTAAGTAGGAAGTGAACTTATAGCGTGCTTTAGGATGCAATGCTGATAGGTTGTAGGCGATGCCGATGAACTATAGTAATAAAAGTGATTTTGATTAATAATTATTAAGGGTCATGATACTTGTTTAACTGTGCTCGTCGGGCCTGACTGCGCAGTCCCTTGCCGCATGGCGCTCCCTCCGCAGGAGCCATTCGGACGATTAGAGACGAAACCATCTTCATATGGGGTATTGTTCATGACCACGGAGAAGGCTTGTCGAACAAGTTTGTTGGCTACAGCAACCACTGCCAGTTTAGCTGGTTTGCCATTGGCTCTCAATCTTTCATAAAATGCCTTACATTCCTTATTGCATCGCAAAGAGGAACATGCAGCAATGTATAGATTACTTCGCAAATAAGGGTCTCCATTGCGGTTAATATGTCCTCGATACCTTACAGAGGTGCCTGACTGCTGATAGGTAGGAGACAGACCTAAGTACCTTGTCAACTGCTTTGCGCTACTGAAATAAGTAAAGGCGCCTGTCGCTACTATTAAAGCTGTTGCTACAGTTATTCCAATGCCTTTGACAGATGTAAGTAGGTTTAGCTGCTTTTTGAACTCTTCATTGGAATAAGTCTCGAGTTCTGCTGTCATAGCTTTAACCTGCTTCTCTAGGAATTCGATGGTTTTCTTTAGAGCTTTCTCGCAAGATTGATCCTTTACAGGTAAAGCATTGAAGGATTCTTGAATATTCCTATTGGCAGACAACTGCTTCTTTAGTTGTCTTAAGATAGTACGCTTTTGCTTAAGCTTCAGTAGAGAATCATCTTTAATCTTGTATGGTGCAGGTTCCATCCTCTCGCCATAGAGAGCAATAAGTCGGGCATCTACTTCGTCTGTTTTAATGACAGTAAGCATTGTACGTGCGAAATTCTTGACTTTGAGAGGATTCTCCATACTTACGGTGTAGCCGGCTTTCGAGAGCAGGTATACTAATAGTAGGCTGTAATTTCCTGTCGCTTCCATCACGCAATGGTGCTTCGATGGGTCAATAGTTTTCATAAACTTCTTTATGCCTGCTGCTGTATTTGCGAAAGTTGAAGTTTTGCGACTTTTCTCTGAGGAGTAAGCTACAACGAATGTTGCTTTGCTTACATCTATTCCGATATACTGCATGGTTACATATGTTTAATCAACATCTTTACATCATGAACTTCCATTATAATTGCGGGGTCAATGCCCATTGAACTATCCAGTTTCTAATGTAAAAAAGAGTGGGGACTGAACATCGGCTACGGTCTTTATGACAAACGCGAGATCGGTCTTCTTCCACTCATGATATTGATAATTTCTGCAAAATTACAAAGTTCTACCGAATATATAACGCGAGACGCGTCGCCCACAGAGGAGGTTGAAAGCTGTTTGTGCCGACGCGAGGACGCGTCGCCCCCAGTACTGGTTGAAAGCTGTTTGTGCCGACGCGAGACGCGTCGCCCACAGAGGAGGTTGATCTCTTTTCTGTGGGCGACGCGTCTCGCGGCTTTGTATGTAAAGGAAAAGTATGTAGCTCGCTTATTTTCCTCTCCAAATCTTCACCACCTTGCCATCCTTCTGGCGCACCAAGTGGATGCCAGGAGCTGAGGCTGAAATGCGGCGGCCATCTATGGAGAAGTGCTCTTCAGGGGCAGAAACTGCGGAAGCGGACCATGCGGGGAGGGCGTGAATGCCCGTGGTGGTAGTGCTGGTGATGCGACACTGTGCCACATTTTCCACCTTCTTCGTCGTCGTGTTGAGCAGAATGGCACATACCATCAAGCTGTCACGACACTGAATGCGCGTGAGGTCCTTGATCTGTGAGAACGAAGCCGTGTGTTCCACCTCTTCGCCCGGTACCAACTTCTCGGGCACAGAGCCCTCGATGCCTGTAGAGATACCTTGAGAAGTGTGAGCTACGTGGTCGAAGGAAAGCCCAGTGACGTACGATCCGCCCTCGCGAAACTTCTCCATCTCGGGAAGCATGAGTGTGTTGTCATCCCAGAGGTCGGAATAGTTGCGCTGATACCAATTCTCACCCTTCATGCCATTCTCAGTCAGCACGTATGCCAGGGCGTAACGATTGTCTGTAGAAGTCTCAATGATGGGCGTAAGGAGCGTGTGTATACTGATGTCGGTGCTGTCAGTGTTCCACTCTGCAGTCACGTCGACGTTCGCCACAGGCACCACGTTGAGTTCGTTGATGAAGTCGGTCGTAGAGTCGAAGTTGTAGAGCTTATTGCGTCGGTTGCACCAGATAGAGGGCTTTGTTGGCCCCCATTCGCTCTCCATAGAGTAGCCGTAAGGCTTAGAATCGAGCACGTCGTCGCAGTGGATGGCAATGCCCACGAAGGAGTCGGGGTAGAGCCGTTGCAGATGTTCCATAATGACGATGCCTCTCGGGCAGTAGCCACACCACATGCCCGTATAATCCTCTATGAGCACACGCTTGCGCGGCATCACTGCCACGGTGTGGATGGTGATGTAAGTATAGGGTAGGGAGGTGGCATTGTAGCCACCATTCACCTGCGTCACGTTGAATATCACGTCGCTCGACCCCATAGTTTTGCCGCAGCGAAGCTTTATGCTGATAGGGATGGTTTCGCCATTCTCAAGCGGCTCTTCGAGCACCACGTGGCGCGCGCTGACCGACTCCTGCGTGTCCATATAGTAGAGAGTATAGTCGAAGTCGGTCACGGGTGTACTGCCGTAGTTGGTGAGGCGCACCACGGCCGTCACGCTGTCGGTCTCGGGCGAGGCATACACGCTGCCTCCAGTCATGGGTGCCAAGTTGCACTGAGCCGATGCTGCTGCTGAAATGACTAAGGCACAAAGCAGAAGCAGATAGCGAAGTGGGGTGGGGAAGTGTAAAGTTTGTTTCATGGGGTAAATGGAGATTTAGATGAAGTAAAAAGAAAGTACGCAATGATATGCGCAATGATGGTTGCGAATTTAATCAAAAGTTTTGGTTCGCAAGAGAATTTGTACACTTTTTCATCTCTTCCTCACGCGCGCATACAGCGAATTTTGTGGTAGAAAATCCTGCAGTCTGTCATTTTGTAGTTTAAAACCGCTGATAATCAGTGTGTTGCTGAGTGTAGGCAGTGCGGATTTGCCTACACTTTTCCTTCACTCTTGCTTGCATCAGTTTTATCCCCCCCTTGGTGTGAAAATTATCCCTGGGAAGCGTCAAAATTATCCCCCGAACGCGTTAAAATTATCCCTTGTCGCAGATAGAGCTTTTTCGGCATGCAAAGTTTTCAGCGAAGAGGATGCGAAGAGTAGGGTAATGGTGGGCGAATGTAGGAAGAGTGCAGGAAGAAATATATTAGCCTACACTGCGTAATGCGTTGATAGCCATTCCGTTTAATATCAAAGAGTGTAGGAAACGTAGTAGAATGAAGTAAAAAATGACGGAGCGCGCGTATGTGTGTGCGCGTGTGAAGGAAAGCCATATTCGCTCAAGAGAATTTTCAGCCAATACTGGGGGCGACGCGTCCTCGCGTCGGCATCAAAAGAGAGAGCATATTCCCCCACTGCCCATTGATTAACTAATTGATTCGTGGTTGCGCCGACGCGAGGACGCGTCGCCCCCAGTATAGGTTAAGAAGACAGGCTGGACGCTTCGCCCCCAGAAAAGCAGAAAAAGTGAACAGTTTGTACACTCTTTTTGGGCGAGAAGAAGATAGTGTGTAATTTCGCGGAGTGAGGGTGAGAAAGTGCAACCGAGTTGCAAATGGATTGCTCAGCAGCGGTTTGCAACCCGGTTGCAGAGCAAGAGTCTTACCTTTGCACTATAATCAAACAATAAACACAAATCCCTAATCATGGCTCCTATACCCCATAACCATCATTCGTGCTCTTGCTGCCATTCGCACGAGAAGCATGAACAGGCTCATTCTCATGGTCATCATGACCCTCACGAGCATTCCCATTCTCATGAACACGAAGAAGGCTCTTTGCGTGGACGAATCGTACTCATCATCGTGACCGCCTTGCTGCTCGGCGTGGCAGTATATGTGGAAAAGCACTTGCAGATGGCCACGTGGCAACTGCTCCTCGTCTACCTCGTGCCCTACCTCTTAGTAGGCCATGAGACGCTGGGCGAGGCTGCTGAGGGCATTGCCCATGGCGACGTGTTCAATGAAGATTTCCTCATGACGGTAGCCACCCTTGGCGCACTCACTATAGGCTTCCTGCCAGGGGCAGAGACGGAATTCCCAGAAGCCGTGTTTGTGATGCTCTTCTTCCAAGTGGGTGAACTCTTTGAGGGGTATGCCGAGGGGCGCAGCCGCGATAGCATAGCTCATCTGGTGAATATTCGTCCCGACGTGGCCCACGTGGAGCGCGAGGGACAGACGCTCGATGTTAGTCCCGAAGCCGTCAGTGTGGGCGAGGTAGTAGTGATTCGTCCGGGCGAGAAGGTGCCTCTCGATGGTGTGGTGGAAGAAGGCACGTCGGCGCTTAATACTGTGGCGCTCACGGGCGAAAGTCTACCGCGTGAGGTGGTGGAGCAAGACGAAGTTCTGTCGGGCTGTATCAACCTCTCGGGCGTGATTCGTGTGCGCACTACGAAAGCCTTTGGCGAAAGCACCGTGTCAAGGATTATCGCGCTTGTGGAGTCGGCCGATGAGAGCAAGTCGCGCAGCGAATCCTTCATCACGCGCTTTGCTCGCATCTACACTCCCATCGTGGTGTGCGCTGCCCTAATCTTAGCTTTTATCCCACCTCTGCTGACGGAGGCAGGTTTTGCAGCATCGTTTGCTACATGGCTCCATCGATCGCTTATCTTCCTGGTGGTATCGTGTCCCTGTGCACTGGTAATCAGTGTGCCGCTCACCTTCTTTGGCGGACTGGGAGGTGCTTCGCGTCATGGCATATTGGTGAAGGGAAGCAACTTTATGGATGTGCTGGCTCGGCTCGACACGGTGGTGTTCGACAAGACGGGCACACTGACGCGGGGCGTGTTTGCCGTAGAGGCCGTTCACCCCGATCACTTCAATGAGCGCGAACTCCTCCATCTCGCTGCTCACGTGGAGCACTATTCTACCCATCCCATCGGAGCTGCCCTGCGCGCGGCATTTCCCGAGGAAAGCACAGATGGCTGTCGCGTGGAGCATGTAGAGGAGGTGGCAGGCCGAGGCATACGAGCCATCGTAGAGGGCCGACAGGTGTGTGTGGGCAATGCCCGCATGATGACCGATCTCGGTGCGATGCCCCACGAATGTCACTTGGTAGGGACGGTGATCCATGTAGCCGTGGATGGCGTATATGCCGGCCATATCGTAATAACTGATCAGGTGAAGACAGATAGCCGCGAGGCAATAGCTCTGCTGAAGAAGGAGGGCGTGCACCATACGGTGATGCTCACGGGCGACCGTGAGGCTGTGGCAGCTCATGTGGCTCAAGAGCTGGGGCTCGACGAGTATCATGCCGAACTCATGCCCGCCGACAAGGTGACTCACGTAGAACGCCTCCTTCGGGAGGAAGCAGCAACGGGCAGCTTAGCATTCGTGGGCGATGGCATCAACGATGCTCCTGTGCTCAAGCGTGCCGATCTGGGCATAGCCATGGGGGCACTGGGAAGTGATGCTGCGATTGATGCTGCCGACGTGGTGTTGATGGACGACAATCCGTCGAAGATAGCACTGGCTGTGCGCATTGCCCGTCGCACCATCCGCATAGCTCGTCAGAATGTATGGTTCGCCATCGGCGTGAAGGTGGCAGTACTCCTCTTAGCTACTGTTGGCATTGGTACGATGTGGATGGCAGTCTTTGCCGATGTGGGCGTGACGGTACTTGCAGTACTCAATGCGATGAGGGCATTGAGGTAGAGCCTTGCCTGATTCAATGCGATGAGGGCGTTGAGGTAGATCGTTGCCTGATTCTATCAGCCCCTCCTCCTTTCTTGTTAAGGGGGAGGGGCTGATGAGCTCTCTCTACGATAGCTTTCTAAAGTCGGAGGGCGAAACGCCCTCGATGTTTTTGAAATATTTCCCTAAGAAACTCTGGTTGGGAAAGTTCATCTCCTGTGCCACCTCCTTGATGGAGAGTGTGGTGTTGCGTAGCAACGATTTGATCTCGATAATCACAAGCGTGGTGATCCACTGCCCCGCCGTCTTGCCGCTCACTTGCTTAACTACTTCAGAGAGATGCTTCGGCGTGAGACACATCTCGCTGCTATACCACTCTACGCTCCTTTCCTGCTTAAAGTGGGCAGATGCAAGGCGGATAAACTGGTCGAAAATGGCGTAAGCACGATTCTGTGCCCCCGACTGGTCGGGCTTGACGCGCACTTCGAGCAAGTCGCATATCTCAAAGTAGAAAGCACGCACAAGCGATACCGTCGCCTCGCGCATGTATCGGCCCGGCTGTTTGCTCAGCCGGCGTCGTATTAGCTGGTAGCAGTCGAGCAGCCAGTCTTGCTCCTCCTGCGTGGTGTGCATTACGGGGTGCTCCATCAAGTAGAGCAAGTAGGGCCACATATGGTTGAGCCCCACAATGCAGTTTTGCGCAAATGAGCGCGACATCAGCACTGCCTTGGCATGAAAATTATTGCTAACGTTGCTCTCTTCAAGGATCTGGTCGCCAAAGGAGATAAAGAGGTCGCCCACTCTCATAGAGTGCTTCCTATTATTAATGGAAAACTCCACCTCTCCCTCCGTACAGAGAGCAATGAGAAGAAACCCGATTTGCGTAGGTGCTTCCAAGAGGTCGTTCCACGTGATGTCATCGAAGAGCCTCATTTCGCGACAGAGGAAGTTGTTTGCCTCATTAGGGGTGATGGGATCATCCATTCGGAGCGAGTGTATGTGGGGATTAGTGTGTTGCGTCATGGTAAGCATGTGATAAGTATGGATGCGAGCGTAGGCAAGAGAATGCTTTGCAGCTTGAAGCTTCTTCTATAGCAAAAAGTCAACTTCGTAGGTGAGTATGCTCAATAGACAGTTGCCGAGGACGCGTCGCTCCCCCCGCTAAAGTCAATCATTGGTGAGTATGCTCAATAGACAGTTGCCTGCTACGACTTTTATTCTCTGCAGCTAACGATTATCGTATGTAAAGTTGTTCATTTTGTCTGAAATAGGGTCCTAAAAACAACAAAAAATGCACTTTGATGAAAAAAAACGGTGGAAAGTTTTGTTTGTTAAGATATTTATCGTACTTTTGCACACGCAAATCAGCAAGGTGCCATAGCTCAGTTGGTAGAGCAAAGGACTGAAAATCCTTGTGTCCCCGGTTCGATTCCTGGTGGCACCACTGATTTTAATTGTTTGTGCTGATTTGTAGATTTGGTGCCATAGCTCAGTTGGTAGAGCAAAGGACTGAAAATCCTTGTGTCCCCGGTTCGATTCCTGGTGGCACCACGTTAAGAGTTGTTCTTCGGAATGACTCTTTTTTTGTTACAGCATTCTGAGAACGTTTAAGTTCTACTGATTCACTTTTGATATATTTTAATAAATCCATGTGATTTATTTGCTAATTTGAATTTAGATTTATACCTTTGTAGTGCAGGATGATGGCCCATCGGTAGGGTGGCGGTCTAAACAACGGCATATTGCGAGGTTCAACTCCTCAGCCATCTTGTATATGGTAGGCTTACACCTACCATATTTTTTGTACTGCTTCGATATCATATCAACTTTATCGACAACTCCAATAGACACTACTTTGTTGTAAAGTTTTCTCTAAAAAAGATGTTAGAAATAGTCTCGTAGCATATAGTTCCCCCAATATTAGTTTTAAGACAGCATAAGCATCCAGTCTCTACAAATATGCAGAGACGACACATGTGTATAAAGGTATTTTTCTCTTCTATCTCAAGGCTATACGTGGGCATCCACAAGTGTCCAAGGCTTTGACTAATTTCTGAAAACGGAGTTGAACTACCAGAAACTTGATAGTCTTGCAATGGAAACTTATTGTTACAACTTGTACTAAGCAAGTTGAGTACAATCTACTTCAACAGATCTTTCGGGGTCAAAATCCTTGTACGGAACATTGAGTTTCAGAATATGCCAAATGCATACAAGCACTTTCCTTGCTACAGCGACTACTACTTTTAGCTTAAACTTCTTCCTCACTTGCGTGTGAAATGCGTAAAATTTAGAGAAGTAACATTTTTTCGTTCTTGATGCAGCCCATGCGCATTGAACACTCGCTATTCTGACAAATCTGTTTCCGTGAGTAATCTTATTCGATTTAATCTTCTTGTTACTCTCGTCATTTCTTGGATTGAAACCACACCAAGATACAAGATGCTTAGCACTCGGGAAGGCATTTACCTCTGAACCAATTTCAGCAAGGATTGTTAAGGCGGAACGTTCATTTACGCCTAGAATCGTTTGGAGATTCTTCATCTGTTCTTCAAACTCCCTATTGCAGATCTCTCGCATTCTTTCAATGCATTTGTTCTTGTTGCCTTCCAATAAGGCTGATTCTGCAATATATTGTGCAAGCATGTCTGTTTCCGCTTCGAAAAGCAGTACTTGTTGACATGGATGGACAGCAAGTAGAAGTTGGCAAAAATCAAGTACAACAATGCTTTCGTGGAGAATAAGGCTGCTGAGGCTAAGAAGAATCTGGAGAAGGTGCAGAAGAATGCACCTAAGATGGGTACAAGCATTTCAGAGTATAAGGCGGCTAAGGCGGAGCATGAAACTCTGGTGGCTGAGGCTCAAAAGGCTGTGGACTATTGGAATGATGTGAAGGCGGTGCATGCTAAGCGGGCGTTTGAGGCGGAGAAGCCGAAGGAAGAGGGGGCTGCTTCTGTGGATAGTGCTCATAAGGTGGATGAAAGGATTAGTCAGAAGTGGAACGATGCTAAGAAGGTGGATGGTGATGCAGATGAGATCACGTTGCCTAATGGCGAGACCGTGAAGGGACATTATGTGCTCACGGAAAGTGGCGCGGCGAGTGCTTCTCACCAAGCTAACAACGGATTTGCAGAAACGGAGGGTTTTCCTGTGGATGAGAACGGACAGAGCGTGAATGATCGTGACTATAAGAGAGATCAAGAGGCTCAACAGATTACACGCGGTATGGCTCAAGACTATGATAGTCGTGCTCTGCAATCGCCAGTAGTGGTGAGCAAGGATGGTGTGGTGCTCTCAGGTAATGGTCGTACGATGGCGGGCGAAATTGCTGCCGAAAATGGTACGGATACGAAATATAATGACTATCTTCGCGCACATGCTAATAAGTATGGCTTCACTGAGGAACAGGTAAATGGCTTTGAACATCCTCGTGTGGTGTTTGTGCCTGATGCCGATATGCCTTATACGGCTGATACGTTTGCGAAGTTTAATCAGCGTGAGCAGAAGAGTCAGAGTAAGACGGAACAGGCTGTAAAGATGGGTAAGGTGGTGGATGATGCGCTGTTTGGGCGTGTGATGCAGACCATCGGTACGTACGATACGCTTGGTGAGTTTTATGGCGATGATGCTGCTACGCATGCGGTAGTGAAGGAATTGGCTGGCGCGGGTGTGATTCCTCAGACGGAGATGGCAAACTTGTTTGACGGTGGTAAGTTGAGTGAGGCGGGCCAGGCGATGGTTGAGGGCGTGCTTATTGGCAAGGTGTTCCAGGGGAATCCTGACGCGGTGCGTGAGATCACTGAGGTGAAGAGTATGCGTCAGTCTGTGATGACTGCTCTTCAAGATATTGTTCAGAACAATCGTTTGGGTGGTGGCTATTCTCTTTCTTCGGAATTGGCTGATGCTGTAGACTTGGTGTACAAGGCACGTAAGGCTGGCTATAAGGCTGGTATGCGTGTGAGTGAGTATGCGGGTCAAGGCCAGTTGTTCCAATTGGAGGATGGCGCTACAGTGGCAGACTATACGAATGCGGCTGTGATGATGCTTGCCGACGTGCTGAACGATGGCCGTACGACGCAACTGAAGAAGGTGATGTCTTTCTACAACCAGCAAGCTGCTGATGCTGCACAGGGCATTGGCGATATGTTTGCGGGCGGTGTGAAGACTAAGGAACAGATTATTAACGAAGTAAATGAAGCATTAAACAATGGACAAAACTACAACAGAAAGTCCGCGTCCGCTTCAGACGGACAAGGCAGAGGAAGCCAAGGCGGCGAACAAGGCGATGCTGTTGGCTCAGGCGATCAAGGCGGCGAACAGCGAAAGCAACAGCTAAGAAAGGATTTCAACGAACTTGCCTCTAATCTAAAGACTGCTCAAGGTGAGGAACGCCAACGAATCCTTGGACGTATGCGTGACACGATTACGCAATATGCTGAGGAGAATGGTTACCCGAAGCCTGAGTTCTTGCTGACGGAAGAAGAGTTTTTAAATGCTGCCCCCGAAAAGGATCTTGAGATATATAAGGACCTAATTAGTAGAGGAGTACATATGCCAGCTTATTATGAAAAGGGTAAGGTGTATTTCTATATTAAGGGTTGTGAAGACTTTGACAGAGATGTAGTAGAAACTATAGCGCATGAGTATACGCATGCAGATAACGCGGAATTTCCTGAATGCGTAAATATGTTAACTTATGCAATAGAGGATACACATGAAGTCACACAAGATGAATTAATCGATATTCTTGAAAGTCTATCTAGTTCTACCATCTATGAAGAGAAGGCTGAAAGAATAGAATCTGAGGGTAAGAATCCTAACAAGATGCTTGCAGATGAGGTGATAGCTCATTCTGTAGCTCGCATGATTGTTGATGGAGAGCAAGTGCTTGATGGAATAACGAAGAATCCAACACTGCAAGCTGTTATCAAACGTGCATATAAATTAAGAGAAGATGAACGACAACACAATATTCATACCAATAACAATGCCAAGCGGACAGACAAGAAGATTCAGGGTACCGAAGGCAGTAGGACCAATAATGGCAAAGTTGATGAGGGAAAATCCCCAAATGGGAGAAGCAGAAATTCTGACGAAAGCATTGGACATTCTGAAGGCACAGCAGAGGGAAGCGGACAACCAGGAGTAGACTCAGAGGCGAAGTCTTCTGATGGCGGGTATACCACCGACCAAATACTGATCACGGGTCAGATGGGCGGTGGCGGAACGGCGCACCACTTTGGTAATGCGGAGCTAAAGAATGATCAGAATTATCAGACAGAACAGAAGCATGGAGTGGCGAAGGGTAAGATGGCGTTTACCGATGATCCTAGAAGCGTAAGAACTGATGAGGGGATGGTCGGTGCGACGAGTGAGATTGCGTTTACAAAGGATGGCAAGCGCATGATTATCCCTGAGAATTTTGACGATAATGAGGGCGGCGGGAATGATGCTCCCTTGTTTAAGGCGACGGGGAGAAACGACTTTGAGATGGTGACGTTTCCGAAGGGGCTAAGTGAGGCTGAACGAAATGCTGCTGTGGACTATGTGAAGGGTCAAAAGGCTAAGACTTGGGATGAGTTTGCCAAGGGACTTGTAGATGCGGTGAATCATGCGGAGAAGAAATCTCTTCGTGAGGCGGATGGTGCAGAGGTCGCAGAGGAGCAGTCTAGTGGACCTTCGCTCTTTGGTGAACCTCTCCACAAGGAGAATGAATCTTCGGAACAGGAGCAGACTCAGACTGTGGAGCAGAGCCAAGGCGAGAGTGGTGATGTGCAGACGGAGAGTGGTAGACTGCCTGGTAGATCTTCGGGGGATCGTAAGTATGCTGAGGGTTCGGGCAATGACGAGAAGTCTGTAAGGATGCGTAAGGCTACGGAACGTGTGGCTGAGATGCTTGGAACGAAGATTGTATGGGATGATACGATAGAAAAATCGAATGGGTATTATGATCCTAAGACGAATACGATTCATGTTGCTAAGGATGCTGGCAATCCGCTGGAAGCGGTGTTTGGTCATGAGTCCTTGCACAAGGTTCGCTCGCTGAGTGAGGATGCTTACAATTCTTTGCTGGATGCAGTGAAGAAGTTTGTGGGCGAGGATGCTTTCAAGGAGGCAGCTCAGAAGAAGTATGACTTCTACAATAGTCATGGCGTTAAGACGAGTATGGATGGTGCTGCCGAAGAGGTAGTAGGAGATGAAGTTGGACGCATGCTGGATGATAAGGATTATGCTGAGAAGCTTGCTTACAACCTGAAACATCCTGTGCTCTCTGCTATTAAGGACTTCTTGACGCAGATTAAGGATGCGATAGTGAAGGCGTTTGGTGGTGGCTCTGAGGAGGCTCGCAAGGTGAATGATTTGCTCCGAACGATTAATAAGGCTTATAGAAAGGCTGTGAAGGAGGCTAAACAGAAAGCGATAGCTGAGGATGGCGTGAGCTCTGTGATGGATGCTGCTAAGGTGGATGGTATAGGCAAGAAGAAGTATAACATCAGAACGGAAGCGGATGTAGAGAAGAAACTTCGTAATGATATCGCTAAGGAGAGACGTAAGAAGCGCCCAGCTTATAGCTGGACTGACGAACAGGTGGATGAGATCGTCGGTGAAACGAAATTCTTGATTGAGTCGATTGACTCTTCGTTGAGGGGCAATTCGCTGTATGATGAATGGGCGGACCGTGAGCCGACTCTACGTACAGACTGGCGTGATGGTAAGACTGTGCCTGTGGTGACTTGGTCGAGAAATAACATTGAGTATAAGTATGACGTATCTGCTGACTTGCTGTGTGTGAACAACAAGGGTATGGAGGAAGTGCTTTCTTCGGAGGATATGGTCGACTTGATGGGCAGAATCAATATGGGCTCTGATGCGGGCTTTACTTCGGATGACTACATGCGCTTGTATGAGACGATGAGAGACTTGGGACTGAACGTGCCTTGTAGGGGTTGCTTTGATGCTGCTCCGAGAATGAAGATGCTCTCTTCTGTGGCTCGTAATTTTGCTGACGAGGTGAATGCTGTGGTGGATGAACGCAATGCGGATCCTGAGAAGTTTGACAATGAACTGATGGAGAAGGCTAATGGCAAGAAGAAGCGTGCTGTGAATGGTCTGCCTGTGACTTATAGTAGTAGGGCGGATGCTATTCGTGCTGCTGTGGCTGGCGATGGCATTACGGAGCATATAGATTGGCGCCAGCTGATGTCGGCTGATGGTCAGACTTCTCTTCTTGCTAAATATGGTGGTCTGTTCCGTGCTTGGCAGAAGACGGGTGCTGGACGACCGAAGGATAAGTTGCTACCAGAGCCTTACACGGGTGCGCTGACTTCGCAAACGACGACGATTATTGCTCCTTATGGTAAGAAGACTCCTCCCTTTAGAACATTGCTTGTGAATCAGGGTACGTCTTTGAGACGAAATTCTCATACGGAAATGAATCCGCTTCTTGCTATAGATGAGATTCAGTTTATGCGTGATGCTTATGCTAAGAATCTCATGGTGTTTAAGTACATGAAGGAATTGGTAGACGTGCGCCTGTTTGGTAATATGGGCGTGAAGTATAACATGTCTTTCTTCCCAGCGTATGACAAGAACTCTAAGGTGGCTGGCTTGGACAATGAAGGGAACTATATTGCTTCTGAGGAGTCGGTTGGTTCAAGAGAATTTGCTTACATAGGTGAGGATGGCAAGCAGCACTTTGACGGCATGAGAGGTTTGGAAGAAGCACAGAAGTATGTGAATGCTGACTGTTCGCTATCTACGGTTGTATTCTCTATTCCTCATTTGATCAAGGTATTTACGGATGTGCCGACGTCTAAGGATCGGAGCGGTAAATGGGGCTCTGCTATACCCTTCCATGCTTCGGGTGCGACAGCTCATCAGCTTGCTGCTCAGGGGCTTGGTAGTGTAAGGGCTATCCTTCCTGGTACGTTTGAAGAGGCTTACACGGATTATGGTAAGGGTGTGACGAACTTTGAGGATGTACAGAATGATCGCTTCGGCAAGGGCTGGACTATCCTTGAGGGTGTGAAGGCTGGCACGGAAGTGGCAGAGGGTCACAAGTTGGAGTTTGCGAATGGTTCGCATTATTACAATGAGGGTCTTGGTGTGCATTTGTTCTCGTCATGGTATGTGAATGATGCTGAGTTGAGTCCTGAGGAACTTGCTGTGATGATGGGAGATACTGATATGTCGGCGAAGCAGCGTCAGAGGGCTCTTAAACAGATACGTAAGGATAAGGGGCATGACTATAGCATTGATTACAATGACAAGGTTCGCGCTATAGGTGGTGAGAAGCCTTACGAGGATGCTGCGACTTATTATATAGAGAATCTTCCTAAGATTGGCTTGATTCCAAGATTTGACTTCCGAATGACTGATGAGCAGTTTAAGCAGATGTGTGCTGATGCTCATGTGGATCCGCATCATCCTAAGCTTGGATGGGTAGAGGGTAATGGTTGGTCGCCGATAGATAGTGATGCTTATTATTCTCTGTTCTGTGACTATGGTATGGTAGATCCGAAGACGGGTAAGTATGCTCCTCAAAGACCTGTTGGTTATATTGATGCCGATGGTAATCGTTCGTTCAGAATGCCTGAGAATACTGCCGAGATTATCAAGGAAGGTGTTGACCAATATACGAGAGAGCGTAACCGTGAGAAGGCTATGCATGACGACGTGATGCGTGAATACGTGAAGCGTACGGTGGAGGATGGCAAACTTACGGAAGAGGAAGGTAAGGCTTTCCTGGAAGAGAAGGGCATTAAGTATTCTCTCAGAGAGGATGAGTCTTCTGGCGAAGAGGAGATGACTACTGATGATGGTAAGAAGTATTCGCTGAGGGAAGAGGATGAAAACGAGAAGGTGCTTCGTGATGTGGTGATAGATCATCTGAATGAGAAGAATGGCATTCAGACTTCGATTGATCATGAAGCGGGACAAAGGGTGCTGGATGAGGAGAACGAGAAAGCACGAATGAGTGCTAAACAAAAAAGAGCACTTGAAACCGTAACGATGGCAGACGAATCCACCAATAAAGCCACTGCCATTTCAAGTGCTGATGGTGCAAAAGTACAAAATAATCTTGGTAAACTTGCTGAAAGTTATAACAACCGTTCAAATAAATCGAAAGGTTTTATAACCGATTTGTCACAAGCTCTTAATTTGGAGCAACATGAAGCAAGCCATTATGGCACATTTGAAACCCAAAATGGTAAGAGTATTACCATCCGTGTGAGCAATCATAATGCACGCGTCTCATTTTTTGACAAGAATGGGGAGGAAGATGGCATTAGTATTGTCATATCAAATCACAAAAACAAAGGAGTTCTGAACGATGGGGATGCTCATATAGTGGAATATTTCTATCCTAAACAATCTCTTCAAAAAGCGGATGGGAAGCCTTTGTCGGAGATTATCCGTTCTGTTTCTGAGGCTTTGAATAGTGGGGAGTTTAACGATACGACAGGACTTGCTCAACGTCAGGAGGTGAATGGTAATACTATTCGTGAGCACAGAGTTTACCACGGCAGCGGCGCTGACTTCGAGGAGTTTGATCACTCGCATATGGGCGAGGGTGAAGGTGAGCAAGCTTTTGGTTGGGGCACTTATGTGACTGATCTGGAAGGTGTTGGCAAATGGTATGCAAAATCATATGGAAAGAATGGTTATTTCCTTACGACATATAAGGGGAGAACGATGGATGAGCTTTCTGACAAACCCAAAGATAACGCGATTATTTCTATCATGTTGGAATTGCCTAATAATGCCAATAATTTTGACAGAGCTAAAAAATCTTGTATTGAAGCATTAAATGAGATTATCCGTTCTACGGATAATGTTAGGTTAAAAAAAGAACTTGAAGAGTTGAGAAAGCTATCGAAAGAGGATTTTGATATACAATACATTGCTCCATCTCACCACATTTACACAGTCGAGATTCCCGATGACAACGGCAACAACTATCTTGCATGGGATGAACCGATTACCAATGAGCAGATTGAGTCTATACGTAAATACTTGTCGGAAAACTATCGCAAACAGAAACTTGAGGACTTTGATGCAAGTATAGCCGAGACGAAGAATGCTCCTAATGCTGACGAGGTGAACTCTTGGGTACGTCAGGGTGATAAAGTATACAATACATTAACTCATCTCCTTGGATCGGATAAGGAGGCTTCGAAGGCTTTGTCTGAGATGGGTTTCACGGGCATTAAATATCCAACGGACTATTATAATGGTGGAAACAAGGATGGTGCTAAGAATTATGTTATCTTCAACGAGAAGGATGCGAAGATAACGGATCACGTGAGATTCTTCAAGACGAAGGATGGTGAGGCTTATGGCTTTACTGTGGGTGGACGGATTTATATTGATCCGAGGAT
>ERZ808270.325-NODE-325-length-29277-cov-3.828314_pt1 | contig 29277 bp, 26 predicted proteins | sample MGYA00521082_ERZ808270 | MGnify/ENA primary metagenome ERZ808270 (study PRJEB31516, sample SAMN03275594) | gut metagenome | biome: mammalia-associated habitat; material: feces | host: Papio cynocephalus | place: Kenya | collected 2012-07-27 ... | reverse complement strand
ATCAGCAAGCAGATTGCGTGCAAAGCCGTCAGGCGGGCTTTGTGCGGTGTTGCCCTTGACAGATTCTGAAAGATACTGTATAATATAAGTACAATCTGATGCGGGGAATGATGTTCTCCCCTGGAATTCCAAAACCGCTGACAAGCTGATGACATCTGCATTTGACGCAGATGCTGTCGGCTTTTTTATTTTTCCGGAGGTCCTGTTTATGAAAAGCAACATTCGCAATTCTATACTTCCCACCGCAGCGCTCTGCGGTCTGGCGATCGCCGCCGGCATTGTGACCGGTGCGCTCACCGCCGGATTCGGGCGCATTCTCCTGTGGATCGGCACATTCCGCAGCGGTCACCTGCTCTGGTGCCTGCCGTTTCTGCCAGTTGCCGGCGTTCTGATGGTCTGGGTCTACCAGAAATACGGCAGGGAGAGCGCCCAGGGCATGAGCCTCATCTTCGACGCCGCCGACGGCAAGGCAAAGCACATTCCGCTCCGGCTCATTCCACTCCTGATCGGCAGCACCTGGCTCACCCATCTCTGCGGCGGCAGTGCCGGACGGGAGGGCGTTGCGGTCCAGCTGGGCGCTGCGGTCTCCCACAACCTGGGCAGACGCATTCCCTGGTTCCGGGACATTCCCGATGCCGTCCCCATTCTGACCATTGCCGGCATGGCTGCCGGTTTCAGCGGTCTGTTCCATGCGCCGCTGGCGGCAGTCTGCTTTGCCCTGGAAGTTCTTGCAGTGGGCAGGCTGGAATACCGTGCGCTGCTCCCTGCCGTCCTCGCCGCCGTTTCTGCCAACCGGGTCTCTGCGGCGCTGGGGCTGGAGACCTTTCAGGTTGCCCTGCCGGATGTAGATATCGCACCGTTTTCCGTGCCGATCCTCCTGCTGGGCGTTTTCTCCGGCATTGCCGGCGGTATCTTCACCCTGCTGCTGAAACAGGGAAAATCCTGGGCGGCAAAGCTGTTTCCCAATTCCCTGCTGCGCATCGCCGTCTGCGGTGCATTGCTGGCGCTGCTCCTCTTTCTCTGCGGAAAGGGACGCTATACCGGACTCGGCACGAATCTGATCTCCCTTGCCTGCAACGGCGAAACGATCTACTGGTTCGACTTTCTGGGCAAGCTGCTGTTCACCGTCTGCACCCTTGCCATCGGATTCCAGGGCGGTGAAGTCACGCCGCTGTTCGCCATCGGTGCCTGCCTGGGCGCTGTCGCTGCGCCGCTGTTCGGACTCCCGGCTGTGTTTGGTGCGGCGCTCTGCTATGCGGCAGTGTTCGGAAGCGCCTCCAACACCTGGCTGGCGCCCATCTGCATCGGAACGGAAGTGTTCGGATTCTCCTGCCTGCCCTATTTTGCCGTTGTCTGCACCGTTTCCCGGCTGTGCAGCGGAAACCGTTCCATGTACGGCAAGCAGAAACCGTCTCCGCTTTTCCTGCAGAAATGACTGCCCGGTCTCCCTTTTCAAAAAGCCGCACATGAGTGAAGTCATGTGCGGCTTTTGCTTACCTTAACACAATAAAATTTTAGGCAATACCGCATAAAGCCGCCAGGCGGGCTTTGTGCGGTGTTGCCTTTACAACGGATTCCGGGAAAGGCGCTTCAGCAGCGGAATGCACACGCCGCCGCACAGGTTGCCCAGAATTGCCGCCGGGAAATAGCACAGCGCCCGCAGCGGATTCGGGCAGCCAGCCATGAAATAGTAGAACACATCTGCCACACAGTGGTTGAATCCGGAGAGGATGAACACCATGATCGGCATAACCACAATAAATACGCCGCCGATGAAGTTCTTCTTCTCGTTGCACCGGCGGGAGCCTTCTACCGCAGAGAACATCAGAACGCCGCAGAAAAGTGCCAGCACAAAGGAACTCAGCAGGCTGTCGTCTAACTTGGCAGACATAGTTGCCTGCGCACGGTCGATCAGCGTCACATCCATGCCGTTTACCGGTGTATCTGCGGCGAACCGGGTCAGATGCACGATGCCGGCGGTAAGGCTTGCGCCGATGGCATTCGCCAGGAACGTGAAGAACGTCTCGCCCAGATATGCCTTGTCCCGGTCGAAGATGTATCCCACCTTACCGGTATACAGACCGTACTGGAACTGCACAATGCAGAACAGCCCCAGGGAGAACAAAAACGCGCCCAGATAGCGGTTTTCACAGGACATACTGACCACACAGCCAATGCCGATCATCAGACCGGACAGCATACCGTCAGCCAGAAAGGACAGCCACTTGTTTTTTGGTTTCTTTTCCATGTTGATTTCCTACACTTTCTATGCAAAATATGAGGACGGATCACCGTCATTCACAGCCAGGATATGCAGCGGCGCCTGGAGATCGGGCAGCAGGAAGCCGCCTTCGATGCAGGCAGAACTGCAAAACGCAAACATGGACGGATAGGTCTCATCATCCATGTAAAAAGGTTCTCTGGCGTTTTCCGGGTTCACACCCACCCGATAGAGTCCGTCTGCATAATGAAACAGTACATCCAGCTTTTCATTCCGGTGTTTCCGCATCAAGGCGATCACCTCAGCAGAATTGACGCTGACACTCTTCCAGTCAAAAGAAAGCATTGTTTCCATTTTATTTTCCACTCCTCACACAAAAACAGCACATCCTGCAAGAGGCTGTGCCGTTCTTTTCTGTTTCATCGTTTCCTTTAGTCCAGCTTTGCGCCGCAGTTGCCGCAGAAACCGAAGGTATACTTTTCATCAAACCGCGCGCCGCACTTTCCGCAGATACGAACGCCCTTCAGAGAACTCAGATCGCCCTGCATACTAGCGATGCGGCGCTTTCTGTCGTCGATGTCTGCACACAGTTCCAGCTCTGCCTTATGATCGCCGTTCGGATTCTCATAAAACAGTCTGCCGATCTCGGTCATAACTTCCTGGATACGTTCCTTTTCATAAGCGATCTTCTTCTTCAGATTGCTGGTCTCAGCAGCACTCTTGGAGGATTCGCTTACGCTGCGGCTTACCTGGTTTACCTTGTCAAAAAGTCCCATATTCTATAGCTCCATTCTCCGGAATCGCCTTTTTTTGGAGATGGTATTTCATCTTTTCAAATCATCTCTTACAATTCCAGTTTTCATATCGTTACTTAAATTATACATGATTCACAACTTTTTGTCAAGGGGTATTTTCACAGAGAAGAAAACACCAGAATTATCCTGCCAAAATCCGCCGGTTTATGCCTCTACCGGTGCAAAACGGATGCGGATCTGAGGCAGTTCGTGGAGAACGGCGTCGCAGTGGTACAGTCCATCCTTTGCAGACAGGTCGTTCTCGCCGGTTGCCGGCGGCGCAAAAATTTTCAGCGTCATGTCTGCCTCGCCCTGCAGGGGCTTTTCGAAGAACGCCGCCATCAGATCTACGGTCTTGGTCTTGGGTGCTTTATAGAACCACTTGCCGTTCAGTTCCAACATCAGATTGCTTTCCTCGGTAAAGGTCACCTCGCAGAACGTAGGGTTCTTCTCGAAGTGCAGCGGAATCGCCAGACCCTCGGCATCCTCAGAGTTGCTCCAGCGCAGTGTCACCGGCAGCTGCACCTCGCCCTCCTGCCGTGTGATCTGGGGCTTGAACCAGTCACGCTGGATGATCTCTTTATAGGTATCCAGCACCGGCTGTGCAATGCCCACATCGGCATTGTTGGGGTCTTCGATCTCCAGACCCAGTCTGCCGCGGTCACGGAACTGATAGAATGTGAAAGCGCTGAACCAGTCCGCCTGTTCCGACTCCAGCTTATCGCAGAATTCCTTTACCATGTCTGCCTGTTCATAAGGTCCGGTCACATCACCGTCGGCGTTGAACTCTGCCATAGTCATAGGCTTTGCCACACCGCCGTTGAGGTAGCGGAACCGCTCAAAGCTGCGCTTGGTCTTTTCATAGGTATCTGCCACAGTGCCACGGCTGTGAGTCGTGCCGCCGTGTTCTGCCACGTCATAGGGCCAGCCCCAGTGGAGCGCCATATACTTGTCCACCGACCAGATATCCGCTGCCGGAATGGTCTGTGCGAACTCGGTTTCTTTTTCCATCTCTTCCTTGGAGAGATCCTCGATGCCGCCGATGCAGATAATGGTCTGCACGTTCGGTGCGTGTTCCTTGATGATGCGGCTGGCACGAACGAAAAAGTCTGCCACTTCCTGGTAGGTGCAGCGCTTGTTAAACGAGAACCAGTTGCCCGTTGCCTCATGGTTGATGCGCAGGAACACTCTGCCGAAAGGTTTCAGATCCTCGCCGATGGCAGCCAGATGTTCGTCGGAAACATGGGGGTCGATGGTCAGCGTCAGCGAAACGTCCTGTCCGTGCTGCCGGATCTCACGCATATAGTTGAACGGTTCGCCGTCGGTATTGCCGCCCAGTCCGCCTTTATAGGTGAAATAGTCGTCGTAGGGATAGTCCCAGGCAAAGCTGACATCGGGGCTGGCGTGTACCACGCTGGCACGGCCCGGCCAGCCCTTGTCCAGGGGATAATAGCAGTACATGAGACTGATGCTCCGGTGCGGTCTGCCCATTTTCGCCAGGATATAGTCCTGACTGACATACTCGCCACGCTCGCTGCCGTCTCCCAGATCAACGGCACACTTCGCCTTTCCCATATGAATGCGGTAAACTTCCATGTATATTCTCCTTTTCGGTGATGTTTTTGCACATTCTGTGCGGTGTTGCCTTTCATTATACCGGATTTTGGCGGTGCTGTCAAGGGACTTTTCTGTGGAATCTTTTGCTTGATGTAAAAGGTTTACAAAATAACCCCTCAGTCACCTGTGGTGACAGCTCCCCTAAAGGGGAGCCATATACACAAAAGGGAGCCTGAATAAAAAATAGCCTCCCCTTTAGGGGAGGGGAACCGTCGTCAGACGGTGGAGGTTTTTTTTGTGAAATCTTTTGCTTGAGATAAAGCTGACAAGATAACCCCTCAGTCACCTGCGGTGACAGCTCAGCACAAGGCACGCCCTACGGGTGCCCTAGAGGGGAGCCTATAGCACAAGGTGCAACCTCTGTCTTACAAAAAACCGACTCCTTTTTCAAAGAGCCGGTTTTTCGCAGACAGATTTAGAAATTTTATTCAGTATATGGCATATGATCTATCAGATGCACCAGAAACCGCATCATAATCACTGCATCATTTCCAGTGATATCACCATCACCGTCACAATCGGCATTTGCGATGGCATTGTCATTCAGCGTAACAGAATCGGAGCAGAACTTGTTCAACAAGACGGCATCAATGATGTCTACACGTCCATCAAGATTAATGTCACCAACGAGCGTCGGCACATACAAAACCCCGTCAGAAAAGTGAATTGTTGCTTTTGCAAGATCATTTCCCTGACCACGGTCTGAAAAAGCAATTGCATTCCATTGTTTCCGGGTTCCGGAATAATAAACATCCTTTATACTTAAATCATCGTAAAATGCAGATACACCAACCGCAGTCACGCTGACTGGAATTGAGACACGAGTAAGCTTAAAACAGCTGTGAAAAGTGCCGCCCATAATTTCCGTCACGCCATCCGGAATAGAAACTTCTTTTAATGTGAGGCATCCTGCAAAAGCTGAATAACCGATATAGGATACACTGTCGGGAATCACAACTTCTGTCATTTTCTCACAACCGCTCAAAGCACCATCTCCGATTCTTGTCACGCCGTCCGGAATGACCACCTTTCCGGAGCATCGCTCTTCATCAGCCACCAGTAAAATATGATTTACGACCAGAAGCGGGTTTTCACGCATCTTGTTATCCTGCCATGCCGTTCCGCGGAAGGCAGCCTCTTCTATTATCGCTACAGTATCTGGTATTTCAATATTTTCCAGCGCTGTGCATGCCGCAAAAGCTCCCACTTTAATTTTTGTTACGCTGTCCGGAATTCTCACACTGGTTATTGAAATGCAATTGTAAAACGCATCACCGCCAATGCTCGTCACCCCATCCGGAATCAGAACATCTCCGGAACAAGCTGTTCCATCGATCAAAATTCCATTGACAACAACCAAAGGATTTTCCTTTTGTTTTGCCTCCAGCCATGGCGTAGAAGAAAACACTCCCGGCGCAATATATGTGACAGTGTCCGGAATCACAATCTCAGTCAGACTAATACATTCCTCGAAACTATTGGTTTCAATACTTGTTACGCCGTTTGGAAGAACTACGCTGCGCAAGCTGCTGCAATAGCCAAATGTACGTATATTAATACTTGTTACCCCCTCCGGAATAACAATGCTGGTCAAACTGGAACAAGCAAAAAACGCACATCCGCCGATATTTGTTATGCCATCCGGAATGCTTACACCGGTAAGATATTGACAGTAGCAGAAGGCGAAATCCTGGATGCCAGTTACCTCTTTCCCATCGATCTTCGCTGGAATCTCCAAATCGCCGGCTGCATCTTCTCCACAGTCCATGATTTCAACGGTATCATCTTCATATATACCGTAGGTCAGTTCTGTCGTTCCTGTACCCACTCGTACCGTTGTTGTCCCTGTACTTACAGGAACTCTATCTTCTGTGTACTCTTCCGCACAGACCGGCAATGCTGTTTCTACAGCTGTCAGTACATTTTGCAGTTCAGACAAACCTACACAGCACAGACAAAGCAAACAAGCAACCACTGTTGTTAAAATCTTTTTCCACAATTCCATATTAAGCACATCCTCTATGTAATTTATTGGAATCGATAATTCCTTTTTTTATTATAGCATTAAAAAGCCAACATATATAAGATTGAACATGTACGTTTTGTAAATTCAATTGTATATTCTTAAAGGCAAGCCAAATAAAAAAAGAACATCTCCCACAGGATCACTCCCGTGCAGAGATGCTCTTTTGAAAGCAAATCGGATTTATTTTGCCTTTACTTTGCTGCTGCGTCCTTTTCGGCACGTTTCAGCCAGACATTTGCCAGATCTACCGCCTCATACAGATTCGGTCGGTCGGAAGTCTTGGTGATCGCCTTCACAGGATCCGGCTCCTTGGTTGCGATCTGATAGACACGAATCTTATCTGCAACCTTCAGCCCGTTGACTTCCTGCTGATGCACGATCTGCATCATTACCACGAATGGCTCTGACATATACCCGTAATAGATTTCATTTCCCTTGCGTACCAGCGGATATCCACGATACATAAAAAATTCCTGATTCATTGCTGTTCCTTCCTTTCTCCGGCAGCGTCCCGGATCTCTCCGGAACGGTCAAGGCAACACGGATGAAACCAATGTTTCCTTAACTCCAGTTTGTCGTAAATTCTTTGTTTGTGTCGCTGTAGATCTTCATATTGTTCAGCAGGGTATCCAGATAGCTCTTCCGGCAGGTATACGCCGACTTTCCGTCCACGGTAATGAGACAGGTGAACTCGTCGATGGCATAGAACTGCAGATCCCGTTCGAATGTGCCGTCCTGGGTCTTGAGGCTGATCTCCGCCAGCATATCGCCGCTCGGCGTGCCGTCCAGCTTGACGGTCTCTGCCGTGGTGTTCAGCAGGAACGAGTAGAACTGACGGTAGCGGTCGGACTCGGTGCTGTCGCCGTTCAGCGTTACCACAGCGGTATCCTTATCGCTGCCCACAACATTGAACTGGAACTTCTCCTCGCCCACGCTCACGTTCAGCTCGCCTACATCCCAGACGTAAGTGCCGAGAACCAGCTTGGAGGCAATGTCGGTGGGCGTTGTTGTCGCCCAGACCATGTTTTCTTCCGTCACCTGGTAGATCGCATCCACGCCGCTCAGCATTGCGTAGTAGTATGCGGTCTCTGTGCCGCTCTCCTCATCCTTTTCGGTAAAGCGTTCGCCGAATGTCAGTACATAGGTGTTGTTGTCCTCGCACGCCATGGTTGCCGTGCCGAACGGATCGTCCAGCCCAGCCTTGGCGATATCCTCCGCAGAGGGATGCGGTACAGCCACCTTTTCCGCCTTGAGTCCGAACATTCCCGTCACCACCGGAGTGGAACGGTCTACGCTCAGATATGCCGGCACCGGCGAAACCATCTCGTGGCTCGCCACCGTGCCGCCCATGGAGGTATCGTCTGCGGCTGCCTCGTCGTAGTCCAGCTCCATGGTATAGTCCATGTCCTTGCGGTCTACGGTCAGCTTGTTGACAATGGGATAATCGTTGGTATCTGCCGGCGCTTCCAGCATGGTCTTGGACAGGAAGTCCTCGGCGCTCTTGCTGAAGTTCGCCACCAGGGAAGTTTTTACCGTATAGACGGTGTCCTTGTCTGCCGGTGCAAGATAGGTGTTTTCCGTATTTGCCGCCGCATTGCCCACACGGAAACTGTAGTCGCTGCCGTCGGCGAAGTGCAGGGTCACTGCGGTCGCCTCGGCATCGTCCAGCCCGAACTTCGCCAGATCGGAACAGTTTTCCTCTACAACGCCGGTGGTGTCCATAGATGCGGTGTTGTTGGACAGCGTCCACAGGGTGGAGGTGTCCATGGGAAGATCTTCCCAGCCGGAAACGGCATATGCCGCGTGGTCATCTCCGGTGCCGCTGCCCTCTGCGGTGCGGACAACTTCAAAGCTTCCGGAAGTATTTGCAATATCAATTGAGGTGACATCGTTGGGATCCTCTGAGGTCAGCGAAATGCTCTCGCCGCTGTCCTCGTCGGATACTGCGGAAGAGGAAGACTCCTCTGCCGGCGGATTTTTCAGCAGGAAAAACGATGCCGTTCCCAGTGCTGCCACCAATACGACGCCGCCGATGATTCCCAGCGTTTTTTTACGCATGATGCTCCATCCTTTCGGTTAACGATAACGTCTGCGGACTGCCACGATCACGCCGGCAACCACAACGGTCAGCGGGATCAGGAATACGACAACAAGACGGATCACTTTCAGCTGTGTTGCTGTTGCCGTGATGGAAGTCTGTGTCAGATCCTTAGATGCCACAACGATGCTGTCTTCCTTGCCGCAAACAGAGTTCAGCAGGCCGACGAAATATTCTGCGTTGTTGTACGAAGAGTTCTGCACCAGGTTAGCGTCCAGCATGGACATGGAACCCAGCACGATCACATCGCTCTCGATGAACGAATCGCCGGTGGACTGCTGGTCACGGCACAGCGCCATGACGGTGTTTGCACCGTGGGGTGCTGCGTCCTTGTCAAACGAAGTTGTGGTAGTGGTGTTCTCTGCTGCAGCCTCAGTCGCTGCCTCCGTTGCCGCCTGGGTCTCACCGTCTGCCGCAGTGCTGTCTGCGCTGTCGGTGTTATAAGTCTTGGGCGAAAGCGGATAGCAGTAAGAGGTCTCCGAAGAGGTCAGCAGGGATGTTACGGTTCTGCCGTTGTTGGCAGTCAGTGTCTGGATGGAACGTGCCATCGGTGCAACGATAGGCAGGCTGGTGTTTGCCAGATGTCCGTTATAGTCCTCGTCGTCCGTTACGGTTACGACCGGGGCAACAAAGCTGCTGTTGCTGTTCTGGGACAGCAGGATGTTTACCTGCTGGTTGGAACTGTTGTTCTCGTCAATGACAGAGCTGTAATCCACCTGTACGTTCCACTCTTTCAGGAAGGCGTCCAGATTCGGCGTGGACGACTGGGTGTAGTCTGCGATATAGACCAGCTGCTTGCCCAGGTTGCCGTCATTATACATGAAGTCCTGGAGTTTCTGGATGGAATCCATAGTCAGGTCGGTTTTCGGTGCCGGCAGGATCAGGATATCGTAGGTTGCAGTGTCCAGCTCATCGGTCATCATGTCCAGACGCTTGACATCATAGCCGTTTTCGTCCAGCAGATTTTCCATGGCATAAAATGCGTAGGTGTTGGGGTCTGCGCTGGAACTGGTCTGTGCAAAGATGGGAGAGCCGTTGCTGGTCGCCAGAATGCCCACGGTCTTGGGATTGGAGTCGGTCACATTCATGATGCCGGAGGTCAGCGTCTGCTCACCCTTGAATGCGGTGATGCAGTCGGAGAAACTTGCCATACCGTACTGATAGTACTGATACTTCTGCTGATCGACTTCAAACATATCGGTCTGGGTGTTATACACCTTGATACGCTTGCCGCTGTTGATGATGACCTGTCCGGACTGGATCGAACCGCCGTACAGTTCCTGGTACTTGGACAGCACATCCGGATCCTTGGTAGTGTCAAAATAGGTGACATTGATGCGGTCCGAATAGCCCTGGTACTTGGACAGTGTTTCAGCGATCATCTTGTTGTACTTGTCAGAGGTAAATGTCGCCTCATCGGAAGAGATAGCAACATCTACATCCTTATCCAGGTTGCGGATGTAGTCCAGTGTCTCGTCGCTGATCTCATACAGGTTTGCGGTGGTGAGATCCAGCTTTGCGTTCGGAAAACGCTTATCCAGCTGGGTAACGACCACGTTGACCAATACGACAACTGCAACAAAGATCACGGTAATGGCAGTCGCCAGACCGCCGTATTTCAGCTTTTTCCGGTTCTTCAGCTTTTTCTGCTGCTTTTCCAGAGAAGCCTCGGTTGTTTTTTCCTTTTTCTGATTTTCCATGGGTGATGTCCTCCTCTCAGCTCCAGCGCCGTTTTTCGAACACACGTACAGTAAAGAAATTAAAGATCACTGCCGTGCTGACATAAAACAGCACACTGGCCGGATCAAACAGACCCGCAGTAAAATCATAATATCTGGTATAGAACGACAGCGCATTCAGCACTGTGGGAACTACCGGAACGCTCTCTGCATAACGAGCCACCACGTCGATCAGTGCCAGCGCCAGCAGAACGATCATGCCTACCACCGCAGCAACGACCTGGTTTTCCGTCAGGGACGAGATGAACAGGGTCACTGCGATAAATGCTGCGCCCAGCAGGAACAGCGCCAGGATGTTGGAGATCACGATGCCCCATGCCACTGCCCCGAAAAAGCTCAGGATCAGCGCATAGACAAAGATGATTGCCAGACCAATGGTGTACAGGGTGAGCGCTGCCAGATACTTGCCCATGACGATGCCGCCAATGGACACCGGTGCAGTCAGCAGTCCCTGCTCGGTTTTCTGTTTCTTTTCCTCACTGAACAAGCGCATGGTCAGTACCGGAATCAGAATGGTAACGATAAAGAACAGACTGGTGAACAGGTTGGACATATCTGTGGTAGACATCGCCAGGGATGAGCCAAAGAAGAAGTAGCCTGCTGCCAGATAGAACACTGCCAGAAATACATAGGCAATGCTGGAGGTGAAAAACGCCCCGATCTCACGCCGATAAATGGCACCCATTACGCCTCGCCTCCTTCTTTTGTCTCTGCCGCATCTGCCGGCTGTTCGGTTTCCGGTTCAGCCGGTTCTTCTGTTTCTGCCGGTGCAGTTTCCTGCTGCGGTGTTTCTGTTTTTTCCGGTGCAGATGCTGCTGCCGGTTCACTCTTTTTGGCGGCGGACAGCTTTACGCCCTCGCCCATAGTGATCTTCAGGAACGCATCCTCCAGCGTCATCACACCCAGATCCATCTTATAGATGTACCATCCGTGGGACTCGACCATCTGGTTCAGCGCCGGGCGAATGTCTGCGTCCGGCTTTGCCTCGATCTCGAATTCGAAGATGCCCGGTTCCCGTTCCATGTCGGCACGCACCTTGGTGACATCTTCCAGCCCGCGAATCGCCTGCAGGACCTCGTTTTTCGGTCCGTTGATGCGAACCACCAGACGATTGACACCGGAAACAGCCTTGGAAAGGTTGTCAATGGTGTCGTTCGCAGCGATCTGACCATGGTTGATGATGACCACACGGTCGCAGACCTCCTGCACCTCGGTCAGAATGTGAGACGACAGGATCACGGTGTGCTTTTTGCCCAGCTTTTTCACCAGGGTACGGATCTCGATGATCTGTTTCGGGTCGAGACCAACGGTAGGTTCGTCCAGGATCAGGATCGGCGGATTGTTGATGAGCGCCTGTGCCAGACCCACACGCTGCCGGTAACCTTTGGACAGGTGCTTGATGACTCTGCCGGAAACATCGCTGATCCGGCAAAGATTGCAGACGTCCTTCAAATGCGAGCGCCGTGGCAGCTTGCACTTTTTCAAGTCATAGACAAAGTTCAGATAGCCCATGACGGTCATATCCAGGTACAGCGGCGGCAGCTCCGGCAGATAGCCGATCTGTGCCTTAGCCTTGATCGGATCATCCAGAATGTCGATGCCGTTGATCAGTGCCTGTCCGGATGTGGAGCTGATATAGCCGGTGAGCATATTCATGGTGGTGGATTTTCCGGCGCCGTTCGGTCCCAGAAGTCCCAGGATCTCACCGTCCTCTACGGTAAAGCTGATGTCGTTGACCGCCAGCTTATCCCCGTATTGTTTCGTCAGATGTTTGACTTCAATCATCCCTGTGATTGCCTCCTTCTGCTGTATGCCGAGCCTGCGGTCTCTCCGAAACGGAAAATCCCGGCACTCCGGCACACAAAAACTAGCTATAGTTTATCATCCAATTGTGATAATGACGTGATAGTCTTACGAAAGATGGCAATCTTATGCGGAGAGCGCATCAATTGCCTTGCGGATACGAGCCAGTGTGTCTTCCTTGCCCAGGATCGCACACAGCTCTACGCCGCCGCCCGGTGTAAACTGCTTGCCGGAAACGGCGGTACGCAGCGGCCACAGCATCCAGCCGTTCTTTACGCCCAGATCTGCGATCTTTGCGAACAGTGCCTCGTGGATATGCTCCACATCCCACTCGCTTACGCCTTCCAGCACCGGCAGTGTCTCTTTCAGTGCATCCAGTGCAGTCTCCGGCGTGGTCTTCATCTTCTTGTGACGGTACATCTCCAGATCATACTCCGGCATTGCGTCAATGAAGTCTACCTGCTCCGGAATATCCGAGAACACTTCGGTGCGGTTCTGCAGAACGCTGCACAGCAGTGCCATGTCGATATCCGTGCGCTTTACGGTCTCACGGATATACGGCTCAGCTGCCTTGGCGAACTCTGCCGGATCCATCTTGTGCACATAAGCGCCGTTGATGGCACGGAGCTTCTTGTCGTCAAAGATCGCCGGCGACTTGCTGATGCCGCTGATCTCAAACGCCTTTTTCAGCTCGTCCATGGAGAAGATCTCCTGCTCGTTATACTCGCCGGACGGCGCCCATCCCAGCAGTGCAATAAAGTTGATGACCGCCTGGGGCAGATAGCCCTTTGCCATCAGATCCTGGAAGGATGCGTCGCCGTTTCGCTTGGACAGCTTGTGGGTCTTGTCCTTCATGACCGGTGCGCAGTGTACATATTCCGGTACATCCCAGCCGAATGCCTGATACAGCAGGTTGTACTTCGGTGCAGAGGACAGATACTCGTTGCCTCGTACCACGTGTGTAATGCCCATCAGATGGTCGTCTACTACGTTAGCAAAGTTGTAGGTGGGCATTCCGTCTGTCTTAATGAGGATCTGGTCGTCCAGGGTGCTGTTTTCTACGGTAACATCGCCATAGATGTCATCGTGGAAGGTGGTCGTGCCGTCCAGCGGCATCTTCTGGCGGATGACATACGGCACGCCTGCGTCCAGCTTTGCCTGTACCTCTTCCGGAGACAGGTCACGGCAGTGGCGGTCGTACATCGGTGCAATGTGCGATGCCTCCTGGATCTTGCGCACTTCGTCCAGACGCTCCTTGTCACAGAAACAGTAGTATGCGTGGCCGCTCTTGACCAGTTCTTCTGCATAGGACTTGAACATTCCCATGCGCTCAGACTGCACATACGGGCCAACCGGGCCGCCGATGTCCGGACCTTCGTCCCAGTTCAGACCGGCAACACGCAGGGTGTCGTAGATCACATCAACTGCGCCTTCCACATAGCGCTCCTGGTCGGTATCCTCAATTCGCAGAATAAAATCGCCGTCCTGTTTCTTGGCAATCAGATAGGCATACAGTGCCGTCCGCAGATTGCCGATGTGCATATAGCCCGTCGGACTGGGCGCAAATCTGGTTCTTACTCGCTTGTTCATTGCTTTGAACTTCCTTTCACATTTTTGTCTTGACAGCACCGCTGTCTCTATTCAGAAAAGAGTTGTCTGCTCTTATAGGTTTTTATGATTCTTCAGCCATTCCCGGCACTGCTCCTGATCCCGTGCGATCTGCCCGTACAGGCTTTCCACATCCGGGAACTTTCGTTCGTCACGCAGAAAATGCAGCAGTTCCACCCGGCAGGGCTGTTCGTACAGATCACCGGAAAAATCCAGCAGAAATGTCTCCGCCGCCGGCGCCTGGGCATCTGCCACCGTAGGCTTTACGCCCACATCGGTGATGGAATCAAAACTGCCCTGGGGCGTGTGCGTCCGGGAAACATAGACCCCGTATCTGGGGACAAGCTGTCCCGGTGCAAAGGGAATGTTGATGGTGGGGACTGCCCTGGTGCGTCCCAGCGCTGCCCCGTGGACAACGCTGCCGCTGATGCGGTACGCCGTCCCCAGCATTCCGGCTGCGGTCTCCGGCTCGCCCCGGCGGATCGCCTCACGAATTGCCGTAGACGAGATCTTCTCGCCGCCGCAGAGCACCGGGTCGATCTGATGCACGGCAAATCCCATCTGCCTGCCGAATTCCCGCAGACTGTCGATGTTCCACGCCGCCTTTGCGCCAAACCGAAAATCACCGCCGCAGAACACCTCTCTGGCGTGGAGCAGCTCCACCAGCACCTGCCGGCAAAACAATTCGCCGTCCAGGGCGCAGAGTTCCGAAAACGCCGGGCAGTATACGCCGTGGATGCCGCAGTCCTGCATCAGTTCCGCTTTCTGGGCATCGGTATAAAGGTAGGTCAGCGGCACGCCCTGCTTGACCGGGACGGAATCTGCCGCAAAGGTGAATGCACACGCCATCAGCCCCTGCGCCGCCGCACATTGTGCCGCAGCACCCAGCACAGCACGGTGTCCCAGATGAACACCGTCAAAAAATCCCAGCGCCACGGCACTTTCCTGTGCCAGCGGTGCAGTGATGCGCCTCAGCTTTTCCAAGCCCGTTTCCGCCTTTCTACTTCATATTCTTTCCCACACGCAGTTCGTCGCTTTTCCGGTCGGTCTGCGCCGTGCCGAAAAAGCAGCCGTCTGCGCCGTAGACCCGGTATTGTTCCTGATCCGGCAGGATGCCCTCCACACGGCTCAGCGCCAGTTTCACGCCGTTGCCGTAAAGAGCGGTCTGCTGTTCTGTCAGATGCAGCTCCGGCAGCGCCGCAAACAGCCGGTCGGTGGGGATCAGATGCTCTGCCAGTGTTCCCATCCGGCAGAACTCTGTCACCTGCTCAAACGTATAGCACTGTTCCAGTGTGAAACCATGCGCCATCGTCCGGCAGAGCGCCGTCATTACAGCGCCGCCGCCCAGCGCCCTGCCGATATCCGACAGCAGGGTACGGATATACGTTCCCTTGCCGCAGGTCACCGACAGCACCGCCGTCTGCTTTTCCTCGTCCCATTCTTCCAGGGTGATGTCATCCACCTGCACCGTTCTCGCCGGACGGTCGATCACGACACCCTTTCGTGCCAGCTCATAGAGCCGCTTTCCCTCGACGGAGACCGCCGAATACATGGGCGGGATCTGCTGGATCTCTCCCAGAAACCGGGGAATTACTTCGTCCAGCATTTCCTTTGTCACGTGCATCTCCGGATACGCCGCCGTCCGGGTTCCCCACACATCTTCGGTGTCGGTCTCCCAGCCGAACTGTACCGCCGCACGATACGACTTGGTCTGATCCGGCAGGATATCGCAGGCACGTGTTGCCTTTCCCACCAGCACCGGCAGCACACCGGTCGCCATCGGGTCCAGTGTTCCCGTATGTCCCAGCCGCCGCATATGCAGAATACCACGCAGCTTGCCGATTACGTCAAAGGAGGTGAATTCCGTGGGCTTATTCATGCAGAGTACACCCTGCACTGTGTCCAGATTCATGCGTTGCTCCATTCTTTTTGTACTGCATCCAGCAGGATGTGGCGCACTTCGTCAGCGGTGCCGCAGACCTGGCATCCGGCAGCCTTCACATGACCGCCGCCGCCCAGGCGCTGGCAGATGGCGGATACATTGACCTTATCCGCCGACCGCATGGAAATGCGGAACTTGCCGGGTTCTTTTTCCTTCATGGTAATGCCGATTTCTGCGCCCTCAACCTGGAGCGGAAATCCGGCGATGCCCTCCAGCTCTGCCTCATCCACCTGGAACTTCCGCAGAAATTCCTGAGAGACGCAGATCAGGATGCACTTGTCATTCAGATAGCGCTCCATATGGTCGATGAGCAGCTTATCCAGCTGGAGTCTGCCGAAACTCTTCACGGCAAACATCTCCCGGTTGATCCACGCATAGCGCACATCCGGACACATCTCCATCAGCGCAGCCACAGCCCGGTGGGTTTCCGGACCGGCATTGTCATACTGAAAACAGCCGGTGTCTGTCGCCATGCCGGTATACAGGCACAGCGCCATATGATCGGTCATTTTCACCGGAAGGATGCGGCTCAGCCGGTAGAGGATCTCACACGCCGCCGATGCCGATCCGTCCAGGAGACGTGCCTTGGCATAGGGGACGTTGGAAACGTGATGGTCGATGCACAGATCTACCCGGCTGCTGTAGTGTTCCTGAACGCTGCTGCCCAGCAGCTTGGCGTCTGCCACATCCACGGCAATGATGCACTGTGGTTCAAAATGCGCCGCTGTGCCGTCCTCTTCTGGCAGCATAAACTGATATCGCTTCGGGATCTCGTCATTGCACAGCACCACAGCACGCTTGCCCAGCTGGTGCAGCATCTCTGCCAGCGCATATCCGGCGCCGATGCAGTCTCCGTCCGGGCTGCGGTGAATCAGAATATACGCATCTTCGCATTCCTTGAGCCATGCGGCAGTCTTTGCCAATGTCAGTTCCTGCATCACGTTCACTCCTTTTCTGTGCTGTCATCCTCCGGGTTGTCTTCCACTGCCGGCTGGATCTGGTGCAGCATCCGGTCGATCTCTGCGCTGTGTGCGATGGAATCATCTGCCACAAAGTGCAGCACCGGGCTGCGGCGGATCTTCAGACGGTGCAGCAGTTCACGCCGGATATAGCCGGCGGCGCTGTCCAGTCCCTTGCAGGATTCCTTGGCGGCATCCTTGCCGGAAAGACTGGAGACGAAGATCTTGCAGTCCGAAAGATCCCGGGACAGCTCTGCACGGACCACCGTCAGCATCGGGTCGATGCGTGGATCTTTGAGTTCCCGCAAAATCGCTGTCATTTCCCGCAGGATATCCTCTTCGGTGCGGTTTGCCTTGAAGTTTGCCATGCTGTACGGCTCCTTTCTGTAAACGATAAACAGCACATCCTCCGAATCCTCTTCCGAAGTGCTGTCTGTATCGGATTAGTCTCTGTATTCCTCCATGATGAATGCCTCGAAGATATCGCCTTCCTTGAAGTCACGGAACTTCTCCAGAGTGATACCGCACTCGTAGCCTTCGCCGACTTCCTTGGCATCATCCTTGAACCGTTTCAGGCTGGACATCTTATCCTCAGCGATCACGATGCCGTCACGAACCACACGGATCTCGCACTGTCTGGTGACCTTGCCGCTGAGCACATAAGCGCCGGCAACTGCACCGACATTGGAGATCTTATAAACCTGGCGCACCTCGATGCGTCCCATAACGACCTCACGGTACTTCGGTGCCAGCATACCCTTCATTGCGGTCTCGATCTCTTCGATTGCATCATAAATGACACGGTATGTGCGGATATCCACCTTATCCCGGGCTGCGATCTCTTCTGCGGTCTGATCCGGGCGCACGTTAAAGCCGATGATGATCGCATTGGATGCGCTTGCCAGCATAACGTCGCTCTCCTTGATGCCGCCGACGCCGCCGTGGATCACACGGACACGAACTTCCTCGTTGGACAGCTTTTCCAGAGACTGGGTCACTGCCTCAACAGAACCCTGTACGTCTGCCTTCACGATCAGAGACAGTTCCTTCATTTCGCCCTGCTCGATCTGGCTGAACAGGTTATCCAGCGTTACCTTCTGGTATTCGTTGAACTTCGCCTGCTTTGCCTCGTGCTTTCTCTGCTCAACCAGTTCTCTTGCCAGACGCTCATCTTCAACCGCATTGAATACGTCGCCTGCCTCCGGCACTTCTGCCAGACCGGTGATCTCTACCGGAACGGACGGGCCGGCAGTATGCACGGTCTTGCCCTTGTCGTTGGTCATAACACGGACACGGCCTACCGCAGTGCCTGCGATAATAACATCGCCGGTGTGGAGCGTACCGTTCTGTACCAGCAGGGTTGCGATCGGACCGCGTCCCTTGTCCAGACGAGCCTCCACAACGGTACCCTTTGCACGGCGATCCGGATTGGCTTTCAGTTCGCTGGTCTCTGCGACCAGGAGGATGTTCTCCAGCAGTTCGTCGATGCCCTCGCCGGTCTTTGCAGAAACCGGAACGCAGATCACATCGCCGCCCCACTCTTCGCATACCATGCCGTACTTGGTCAGTTCTTCCTTGACACGATCCGGGTTTGCGCCTTCCTTATCCATCTTGTTGATGGCAACGATCACAGTGATGCCGGCAGCCTTTGCGTGGTTGATGGACTCAACGGTCTGCGGCATGATGCCGTCGTCTGCGGCAACGACCAGGATGGCAATATCGGTGATGTTTGCACCTCTTGCACGCATGGCAGTGAATGCCTCGTGTCCCGGCGTATCCAGGAATGTGATGTCCTTGCCCTCATATTTTACCTGGTATGCACCGATATGCTGTGTGATGCCGCCAGCCTCGCCTGCGGTAACGTGTGCATTCCGGATGCGGTCCAGGATAGAAGTCTTACCATGGTCAACGTGACCCATAACTACAACGACCGGGCAGCGCTCTTCGGTATCCTCAGTGTCGTCATCCTCGTCGATCAGACGGTCTTCGATGGTCACGATCACTTCGTGTTCTACCTTTGCGCCCAGTTCCTCTGCCACCAGAGATGCGGTATCGAAGTCGATCTCCTCATTAATGGTAGCCATAACGCCCAGCATCATCAGCTTTTTGATGACCTCAGTCGCAGTAACTTTCAGACGGGTCGCCAGTTCGCCCACAGAGATCACGTCCGGGATGCGGACACGCAGCTGCTGCTTTCTGGCACGCTCCAGCTCCAGACGGCGCAGCTTATCCTGCTCTGTCTCACGCTTGTTGGAATAGCGCTGCTTGTTGCGCTGTGCAGACTTCTGGTTGATCTTCTGCTTTTTGGTGGAATACTTGTCATTGGTGTATTTATTTGCCGGAGCGATCTGTTCATAGCGCTGGTTATACTTATCCAGATCTACATAAGAGCCACGAGTATCGACAGTGCGGCGCTTTTCTGTGGTAATGCTGTCCGCAGATGCCATCTCCACTTCTACATGGAGACGCTCGCCGTGTTTCTGTGCCTTTGCCTGCTGCTTTTTGGGCTTTTCATGCTTCGGCGCATTGTTCTGCTTGGGCTTAGCTGTTTCTGCAGCAGCCGGTTTCTTTTCTGCCGGCTTTTCGGATTTCTGTGCCTGAGGCTTCTTTTCCGCAGCCTGGGGTTTCTGCTGCTTTTTGTTATCCGGCTGTTTCTTTTCCGTCTGTTTCTTCTCAGAAGATGCCTTCTTTTCTGCCGGTTTCTTCTCGTTCGGCTTTTTCTCCTGTTTCTGTTTCGGGGTGTCCTTGGATGCAAAATACGCATCCAGGCTATCCACCTGAGATTTCTGAGAATAATACTCCAGTGCCAGGTTGATTTCTTCCGGCGTCAGACCAGTCACACCCTTTTTGGTGTTGCCGCTGGCATCCCGTTCCTGATAGAATCCGATCAGTTCCTGTGTTGAGATCTGTAAATCCCGTGCTACATCACTCAGTTTCACTTTCTTCGTCATAGGCGAAAATCCTCCTTTTCTCCAAGGAATACCCGAAAGAACCGCCTGTTCTTCCGCTGCATTCCAAACCTGCGTCTGCACACGCCGCCCGTTTCCGGCAGCGCTGTCTATTCACCCGGATTGTTCCGGGGACTATTTCTGCTTTTCCGGCGAGGCGTTTTCCTTTGCGGCGATGGTCTGCATCTTACGGAAAAATCCTTCATCACACACCGCCAGCACGCCGCTGCCTCTGCCGATCATCTGGGCGAAATCTGCCTTGGTGAAATCCAGCTGCAGGCAAGGCACTTCTGCCTGGCTGCAATAGAACGCCGCCTCTTTCTGCGTCTTGGGAGACGCATCCGACGCCACCAGCACGCCAAAGACTTCGCCACGGTACATGGCATCCTTTGTGGGTTCCAGCCCCATGGCAAGCTTTCCTGCCTTACGACAGATGCTCAGAATCCCCTGCCAGTTCTGCCTGTAGTGCATTTTCCATCTCCTCGTACACTTCTTCCGGTACACGGCAGCCAAAAGAGCGCTCAATGCGGTGTCCCTTTCTGGCTGCTGCAAGACAATCCATGTTCTTACATAGATATGCGCCGCGTCCGGACTGTTTTCCTGTAAAATCCAGTTTCATTTCACCGTCTGCATTTTTCAGCACCCGGATGAGATCTTTTTTCGGCTGCATGGTGCCGCATCCCACGCAAAGCCGCATGGGGACTTTTTTACTCTTCAATGCTGTTCGCCTCCGGTGCTGCTGCCTCTGTTTCTGCCGGCGCATCTGTCGGCTGTTCCACCGGAGTCTCCGCCTTTTCCTCTGCCGGAGCATCGTTCTGATGCAGCACATCAAATTCCGGCTTGATGTCGATCTTATAGCCGGTCAGCTTTGCTGCCAGCTTTGCATTCTGACCCTTGTTGCCGATTGCCAGAGAAAGCTGGTTGTTCGGCACCTTAACGGTGCAGGTACGCTCTTCTTCGTCCAGGATCTGGACTTCCAGCACGTTTGCCGGTGCCAGTGCCTTGGCGATAAATTCCTCCGGCTTTTCGCTGTAAGGAATAATGTCGATCTTCTCACCGTTCAGCTCAGCCACAATGGCAGAGATACGGGAACGCTTCGGACCGATGCAGGCGCCGATGGCATCTACATTGGGGTCGTTCGACCAGACAGCCACCTTTGTCCGGGAGCCTGCCTCACGGGAAATGGACTTGATCTCCACGGTGCCGTCGTAGATCTCCGGGATCTCCAGCTCAAACAGGCGCTTTACCAGTTCCTTGCGGACACGGGAGATCTTGATGATAGGCTTTTTCTGCTTGTTGGCGATGGTGGTGATGTAAACCTTGACACGCTGTCCCTCTTTCAGCACTTCGCCCGGGATCTGTTCGTTGCGGAACAGATACAGTTCGGTCTTGTGGTACAGCAGGGTCGCTGTGCCGCCGGTCTCGACCTGAGACACCTCACAGGTGATGCAGTCATTTTCCAGGGACTCGAACTCGCCCAGGATGCGTTCCCGGTTGATCTCACGCAGGTCACCCTTGATGGACTGCTTTGCAGACTGTGCGGCTGCTCTGCCGAACTTGGCGATGTCCAGCCGTCTGTCGATAAATCCGCCCACACAGGCGTTGGGGTCAATGGTGCGTGCTACGTCGATGTTGACTTCGTTGGCGTCGATCGGCTCATCGTCTACCACGGTCTGGCGCAGGTACATTTCAAATGTCTTGGTCGCCGGGTCGATCTCTACGCTAATGTTTTCTTCACACTCCGGATACGCCTTTCTGGCTGCTTTCAGCATGGCGGACTTTACTTTTTCCACCAGCAGAGCGGTATCCACATTTGCTTCGCTTCCCAGTGAGGAAAGCGCCTCAAAAAAACTGTTGTCCATTTTCTTCACTATGCCTCCGTTGATTAAAATTCTACTGTTACATACCGCCGCACATACGACAGATCCCGCAGCGCCAGGGTTATGGGCGCCTCACGATCCTCCGGCTGTATGGTGATTTGTTCTGTATCATACGCTGTCAATACGCCGATCCATTCCTTTTCGCCCTCGATGGGACGGATGGCTCTGGCACGGACCTCCATGCCCAGAGTTTCTTCAAAGTGCCAGGGCTGGTTCAGTTCCCGTTCCAGTCCTGCCGAGCCGACCTCCAGCACGTATGCCTGTGCGATGGGATCTGCGGCATCTACCGCCGCATTGACCGGACGTGTCATCTTTTCACAGTCCTCGATGTCAATCCCGTCCGGATGGTCGATGAAAACACGCAGGTACCAGTATGCACCCTCCTTTTCAAAGCTCACATCCCAGATGGAATAGCCCTGTTCATCGGCGATGGGCTTCACCAGGTCATAGACCACTTTTTCTGTCCCGCCGAACTTCTTCATTTTCATGGCATCTGCTCCTTTTTCCAGCGTATTGCATTCTTTTTTCACTGCGCTCTGCAGTCAAAAAAGTGCCAACATAAACGAAAGACCGGTGGGGTTCCGGTCTTTTGCTGCATGATTATCATTATTATAACACTGCCGGACGAAAAAATCAAGGGTTTTGAAGAAAAAAGTACGTTTTTTTCCAAAAAAATTTACGTTTTTCGCATCATATTTGTTTTTTCTCTGCTGCACACAAAAAACCGGTCTGCATCCGTTTCGATGCAAACCGGTTTCTTTCAGAGGGTTACGCCTCTTCTGTGTTGTTTTCGCATTCGTCAGAATGTGCCAGTTCCACCAAGGTCTTTGCCGAAACCAGGATGCCTGTGGTGTACATGACGATCTCCAGTACAGAGAGTATAACCTGTAGCGTCTTTTTCATCGGGAACACATTCCTTTCTCTGCAAGTGTCAGAAGAACTTATGCCTTGTTGACAGAACCAAACAGGTTCATCTTCTCTTCTACCTTAGCCATGATTGCCTCGTAGCCCGGCAGGAGCAGCTTTCTCGGGTCAAAGCCCTTGCCTACCTGATCCTTGCCTTCTTCGATGTACTTTCTGGTAGCCTCAGCAAATACCAGCTGGCACTCTGTGTTTACGTTGATCTTTGCAACGCCCAGGGAGATTGCCTTTGTGATCTGGTCGTCCGGGATACCGGTACCGCCGTGCAGTACCAGCGGCATATCGCCGACAGCCTTCTTAACAGCTTCCAGTGTCTCAAAGCTCAGACCTTCCCAGTTTGCCGGATATACGCCGTGGATGTTGCCGATGCCGGCAGCCAGGATGTCTACGCCCAGATCAGCGATGGTCTTGCATTCCTGCGGATCAGCGCACTCGCCCTTGCCGATAACGCCGTCTTCTTCGCCGCCGATTGCGCCGACCTCTGCCTCGATGGACAGACCCAGCTTATGTGCAACAGCAACCAGTTCCTTGGTCTTTGCCAGGTTTTCTTCGATCGGGAAGTGAGAACCATCGAACATGATGGAAGTAAAGCCTGCCTTGATGCAGTCATAGCACTGATCATAAGTACCGTGATCCAGGTGCAGTGCAACCGGAACTGTGATACCCAGAGATTCGTCCATAGCCTTTACCATATCTGCAACAACCTTGAAACCGGTCATATACTTGCCAGCGCCGCCGGAAACGCCCAGGATAACCGGGGAATTCAGCTTCTGTGCTGTGTTCAGGATTGCCTTTGTCCATTCCAGATTGTTGATGTTGAACTGACCGACTGCATACTTGCCGTCTCTTGCCTTGTCCATCATATCCTTTGCCGATACTAACATAAAAAAGTGCCTCCTAATTCAATTTGGTGCAACAGATATTCCTGTTTCAGAATGTCCGCTACACTTATTATACCGCATTTCGGGTTCAAATGCAATGGGTTTCCGAAAATTTTTTCGTATTTTCTCAAAAAGTGTGCGGATGCCCTACAGAAAAATAAACTTTTGTCTATAATGCAACACTACATATGGATCTGGTGCTTGCAATACCGTATGCAGTTTTAGTATAATAGTACTAGAATCCTATGTATTTGCGTAAAATTTTACGTACAATTGCGAAACAACATAGAGGAGTGAACAAACCCCATGGATATTCATCAGTTTTTTCTGGGCAATGCTTTTGATGCCCATACTTATTTCGGCGCACACGTCACAGAAGAGGGCGTTGTGTTCCGCACCCTTGCGCCAAACGCCGCAGCCGTCGATCTGATCTGGGAAGGCGGCGAGTGGGAGCCGATGCCGATGAAGAGAGTACACGACGGCGGCGTCTACGAGCTGACCGTTCCGGAGGCTGTTCCGGGACAGATGTATAAATACCGCATCACGCCCCAGAATCCGGACGGTGACATCATCGACCACTGCGACCCTTACGGGTTCGGGATGGAGCTGCGTCCCAACAACGCCTCCATCATCCGTGACCTGTCCAGCTACACCTTTCATGACAAGAAATGGCTGGCACAGCGCGGCGACCACCGGCACAAGCCTGTCAACATCTACGAGGTGCATCTGGGTTCCTGGCGCACCAACCCAAACGATCCCAACGGCTGGTACACCTATGAGGAGATCGCCCCGAAACTGGTGGACTACGTGAAAAAAGCCGGCTACAACTACATCGAGTTTATGCCGCTGAGCGAGCATCCGGCAGACTGTTCCTGGGGCTATCAGAACACCGGATTTTTCAGTCCCACTTCCCGGTACGGCACGGCGCACCAGCTGATGCAGCTCATCGACACCTGCCACCAGGCAGGCATCGGCGTGATCCTGGACTTTGTGCCGGTACACTTCGCCGTAGACGGCTATGCGCTGAACCACTACGACGGCACAACGCTGTATGAGTACCCGGAAAAAGAGGACAACTACAGCGAATGGGGCAGCTGCAACTTTATCCATGCCCGCGGCGAGGTATGCAGTTTTCTCCAGTCCTGCGCCAACTACTGGATGGACGTGTTCCACTTTGACGGACTGCGGATGGATGCGGTGAGCCGGCTCATCTACTGGGGCGGAGACCCGAACCGTGGCACGAATCCCTCCAGCATCAACTTCCTCAAGCGGATGAACCAGGGACTCCACCAGCTGCATCCGGAGGGAATGCTCATCGCCGAGGACTCCACCAACTATGAGGGCGTGACCTGTCCGGTGGAATACGGCGGACTGGGATTTGACTACAAGTGGGACATGGGCTGGATGAACGACACCCTGGACTATTTCCGGCAGTATCCCTGGGTGCGCCGGAACGAAGAGACCTATCACAAGCTGACATTTTCCATGATGTACTTCCCCAACGAGTACTATCTGCTGCCGCTGTCCCATGACGAAAACGTCCACGGAAAAGCCACGGTCATGCAGAAGATGTTCGGCGAATACGAGCAGAAATTCCCGCAGGCACGGCTGCTCTATTTATATATGTATGCGCACCCCGGCAAAAAGCTGCTGTTTATGGGCAGCGAGCTGGGACAGCTCCGGGAATGGACCGAGGAGCAGCAGCAGGACTGGGACATTCTGAAATATCCCATCCACGATGCGTTCTACCACTTTATGCAGGAACTGAACAAGCTGTATCTCACCGAACCGGCGCTGTACCGGGACGACTATGAGCGGGACGGATTCTGCTGGGTGGACTGCCACCAGGAGCAGAAAGGCATCTACGCCATGGAGCGCTGCTCCGGAGACAGCCGCATTCTGATCCTGCTCCATATGTCGGACGAGGCAACCCAGAACTATACCTTTACCCTGCCGGACTGCGGCGGACTGAAACCGCTGCTGCACACGGACTGGGAGCGTTTCCACGGCAGCGTCAAGGAGAGCAAGCGGACGATCACCGGCGACACCACACGCACCGGGATGCAGTTCACGCTGGAACTGCCGCCGTTCTCCGGCATCATGCTGCGTATCCTGCCGGAAAAGCCAAAGCAGACCACGGCAAAGCCTGCCGCAAAGCGGAAAACCGCCGCAGGCAGAAAAACTACAAAATAAACAAAAACAGCTGTACGCCGGAAATATCCGGAATACAGCTGTTTTTTTGATGCTTTTTAATTTGCGGTATGTGTTTTACTTGATGATCTCTTCCCAGGTCTTGGGCGTACCGGCACCCTTGAGGGCAACGTAGTACATCACATAGAACACATCGGTGGAATCCACCTTGCCGTTCTTGTCCACGTCCGCAACGGCGATCTGGTCCGCAGTGAGACCGCCGTCCTTGCCGACAGCGCAGTAAGCCACGTAAAGCATGATGTCGAAGATGTCGCTGGAGTCGATCTTGCCGTCTCCGTCCGCATCGCCCACGGCATTCGCCGGGGCATCGGTGGTCGTGGTCACAGTTGTGGAAGTGGTCGCCGTGGTGTTGGTCGTGTTGGTGGTCTGTGATGTGGTGGTTGTAGTGCTGGTTGCGGTGGTAGTTTTAGCAGTGGTCGTGGTTGTCGTCTCTGTCGGCGTTGTAGTAGTTTCAGTAGTGGTCGTGGTAGTGGTGGTTGTTGTAGTAGTAGTTGTTGTGGTCGTTGTGGTAGTTGTCATGATCGGCTGACCGGGAATCTGTTCGTTGAGATCCCAGTTGTAGTGATGTTCTACACTGCCAAGAGCGCCTACACCCGGAATATCATTCCACTCCTCCTCAGAGCCTGTATAGTACACGTCCGTCAGTTTGTCACAGCGGTTAAAACAAAGGGTGTTGATCTTTGAGAGTCCCTTATAAAACAAAATGCTTTCCAGGCTAGTGCAGAAATAGAACGTACCGTCCTCCAAGGTCAAAACGTTTTCCGGAATCACAATGAATTTCAGAGCGGAACAGCCGTAAAAAGCGTTATTCCCTAGGCTCATGACGCTGTTCGGAAGATAAATGTATTCCAGTTTGCTGCACATATTGAAAATATTATCGCCGATAAAAGTGACGGAATCCGGAATAACAATGCTTGTCAGTCCATCACATTTGGCAAAGGCAGAACCGTAAATGTCGGTTACGTTCCCCGGAATTGTGATCTCTGTGAGTGCATCACAATCCCAAAATGCACTGCCTCCGATTTTCTGTAAGCTGTTCGGCAATTTCACATCTGTTAAGCTGCTGCAGCTGGAAAATGTGCCGTCAGCCAGTTCAGTGAATCCCTCCGGAATTTCCGCTGAAGTCAGAGAAGAACAACCGAAAAATACTTCTTTTCCTGTACTTGTCAGACTGTTCGGCAAAGTCACCTGCACCAGTCCGGAACAATTATAGAATGCACTGGCACCCATACTTGTCAGACCATCCGGAAAAGTTATCTGTTCCAATCCGGAACAACTATAGAATGCACCTTCGCCGATCGTTGTCAGACCATCCGGCAGCGATATCTGCTGTAATTTCGAACAGCTTTTGAATGCACGATACTCGATAGAAGTGACAGAATCCGGAATCTCCACAGAGGTCAAAGCGGAGCATTCCGAAAACATACTTTCGCTGATGCTTGTCAAGCCATTGGGCAAGGTCACCTGTTTCAGCTTGCTGCAAGATGCAAATACACCATTTCCTATCGTGGCAACAGAATCCGGAAGTGTCAGTTCCGTTAAGGCGCTGCACTGGTTAAATGCCGATTCGCCAATTTCGGTCAGATTTTCCGAAAGGGTAATGCTTGTCAATTCGTTACAACCTGAAAAGCCAAACGTTCTGATTGTTTTTACCCCATTTCCCATGTCCACACTTCTCAAATGACTGCAGTTGTTAAAAGCACGGCTTTCGATCGTGGTCACACTATCGGGTAATGTCACTTTCAGCAGCTTGGACTTTGAGGACAATGCACGTTCTGCAATCGTTGTCACTGGCTTTCCCTCGATCTCCGACGGAACAGTGACCGAAGTCATATCGCCGTCACAGCCTGTGATTGCCACCTCTGTGTCGTCGTTGATGAGCTGGTAGCTCAGTCCGTCCGCAGTCTCTGCGCTCGCCGTAATGGACATCTGCGGCAGGTTCACCTGCATCACCGGCAGCGCCCCGGCACACAGCACCCCAGCCGTCAATACCGCCAAAAACTTCTTCATTTTTTGCATCCTCGTTTACTCCTTTCACAATTATACCATAATGTATTTGCATAGTTATCCATGATAAATGGTAACATTGTCTATTATAGCGTGACAGAAGAGAAAAATAAACATCTTTTTTGAAAACAATTCGTGAATTATGGAATTTTGACCGTTTTGGCACAACAAAATCGTGTGCAAATTGTTTCGCACACGGTTTTATTTTTTATGGGGTTTCGGGGCGTGATATACTTTTTTCTTATTGCAGCACATCTTCCCACGTGCTGTGAATTCCTGCGCCGTTCAGGGCAATGTAATACATCAGATAATACACATCGGTAGAATTGACAGTACCGTTTCCGTCAATGTCTGCTGCGGTCAGCTGCCCGTCCGTGAGCGTTCCGCCGACACCGGCACCAACGCTTGCCACATGGAGCAGCGTGCTGAACACATCGGAACTGTCGATCTTGCCGTCGCACTCCACATCGCCTTTGACAATATCTTTTACTTCCACATTCAGCGTATAGGTCTTGCCGCCCAGGTCTGCGGTAAGCGTCGCCTTGCCGTAATCCTTTACCACAGCGGTGTTGTCTCCCTCAATACTTACCACGCCGGGCGCAGAGGAACTCCACTTGGCATACTCCACCGGAAAGCCGCTGTTTCCGTTATAGGATGCCGTCAGCTGTAAGGGCTTCCGGTCGCCGTAGTAAAGGCATTTGCTCTGGTTGGAAGAGATCGTCACCGCATTCGCCGGAACTTCCAGTGTCTGTAGGTGAACTGGAACTTCTCGCTGGTGTTGGTGCCGCTGAACTCGGCACAGGAAGTGCTGGCATACTGCGCTGTGCTTGTACCAAATGCACCCATGCCCACATAACGGTTATTGGGTGAGATCATGCTGGTATAATGCCCTGTCACGCCGCCGGTTTTGTTCAGATAGTCGTCCTTTTCTCTGTACCACAATTCCACACCGGATTTCATATCCAGTCCCCAGCTCCACCACGCAAGGCACTCTCCGCCGGAGCTATAGCCGCCGGGCGTCTGAATGGTAAAACAGTGAGAGCCGTTGGTGCGTTCGTGGGCAATCGTCTGAGAACTCTCCGCCGCACGGATGCGTGCCAGATATTCCAGCCCGGCAGACCACTGCATGGGGACATAGTCGCTTGGCGTCAGCTTTTTGCCGTTCACCGGATTGGGATAGCCGTTGTTGCAGGCCTCCCGGCGATACTGGTTCACCAGATCCAGCGCTGCCTTTATATCATTGGCATAGGTGCCTTCCATCCCGATGAGAACATTGCCTGCCGACGGCACTGTAACATCCGTGTTCAGAACCGGCTTTGCAGATGCGGCGGAAACCGTCATGGAAACTGCCCCGCCGGAAACCAGAATCGCACCGGCAAGCACCGCAGCAGTCAGTTTCGAAAAAAATCTGCGTGTCTTTTGCATGAAAACTACCCCTTTTCCATATGGAAGATTTCTCCCATATTTTTATTTTATATCCTTTATTATACCATATTCCTATGAATGTAGTTCAACACATATAAAAATATTTCATGAATTGCAGCGAGAAAATTAAAAAGTCGCCGTACAGTTTATCACGGTACGACGACTTTTTTAGGCGACACCGCACAAAGCTTGTGCGT
>ERZ808270.324-NODE-324-length-29316-cov-9.537952_pt1 | contig 29316 bp, 22 predicted proteins | sample MGYA00521082_ERZ808270 | MGnify/ENA primary metagenome ERZ808270 (study PRJEB31516, sample SAMN03275594) | gut metagenome | biome: mammalia-associated habitat; material: feces | host: Papio cynocephalus | place: Kenya | collected 2012-07-27 ... | reverse complement strand
AAAACAATATATAAGCGGCCACATTTAGTCTTTTTTAACCTACAATATAGAATTTTTAATACATGAATCGTTACAACTTCAAGAAAAAAGCAGTATCTTTGCAGCAAGTTCTTAGAAAAGTTAAATGATAGATTAATCGTAAACTTCTCTCCTATTTTATTCTTTGAGTTAGGAAAGAAGTTGAAAAGCTCCAGGGATTGTGAAATTCCTGGAGCTTTTTTAGAATTTTTATGTCAACTCTTTACCATTTGTGAAAGAAAAGTAGTACCTTTGCACTTAAATAAATACAATCCAAGGCATAGAGCCAAGGTTCCTAGCCATTGGAGAAAGAAAAAGAAAGAAAAGAACAAACATAAAAAGTAACTATAAGAAATGAGAACCGTTTACGAATTCTCCGTTAAGGACAGAAAGGGAAAGGAAGTTTCCCTCAAAGAGTACGCTAACGAAGTACTGCTCATCGTTAACACCGCCACAAAATGTGGCTTCACTCCTCAGTATGAGGAATTGGAAAAGCTCTATGAGAAATACCACCAGCAGGGCTTCGAGATACTCGACTTCCCATGCAACCAGTTTGGTCAGCAGGCACCTGGTACCGATGAAAGTATTCATCAATTCTGCAAATTAACATACGGTACAGAATTCCAGCGATACAAGAAGATCAAGGTAAACGGCGACGATGCCGCTCCTCTCTTCAAGTTCCTCAAAGAATGCAAAGGTTTCGCTGGCTGGGATGAGAGCCATCCTCTTTATCCTGTACTCGACAAGATGCTTTCTGAAGCAGATCCTAATTACAAGGACAACCCTGACATCAAGTGGAACTTCACTAAGTTTCTTATCAACAAGAAAGGCCAAGTTGTAGCTCGTTTCGAGCCAACCACCAGTTTCGACGTAATAGCCAAAGCCATCGAGGAATGGCTCAACGCATAAATACCAAAAACAAAGCCAGATTGCTCACCGCAATCTGGCTTTTCTTATATTTATCCAAACCTAGAACTATCTTATGGAAAACTAGGATTATCTTAAGAAGACTAGGATTATCTTATAGAAAACCTAGGATTACCGCCTAGAAAAACTAGGTTACATTTCAACCTCAGGCACACACTTCAAGTATTGATTGATTTCCTCATCGCTCACTCTATAATCCTGTAAGTCGCCGTTGAGATAACTCTCATAAGAAGGCATATCGATGAGTCCATGACCAGAGAGACAGAAAAGAAGAACTGTATGCTTGCCCTCTTCCGTTGCCTTCTTCGCCTCTCGGATGGTAGCGGCGATGGCATGGCAACTCTCTGGAGCCGGGATGATACCCTCGGCACGGGCGAAAAGCATACCTGCCTCAAAAGCCTCAGTCTGAGGAATATCTACGCCATGCATATAACCATCTTTGACGAGCTGGGAAATAATCATACCCGCACCATGATAACGAAGTCCACCAGCGTGGATGTTAGCAGGCTTGAAATCATGGCCCAAGGTGAACATTGGCAGCAACGGTGTGTATCCAGCCTCATCACCGAAATCATACTCAAACTTACCACGAGTCAGTTTTGGACAGCTCTCTGGCTCTGCGGCAATAAATTCAGTGTCATGCTCTCCAGTAAACTTATGGCGCATGAATGGGAAAGCAATACCACCAAAGTTGCTACCTCCACCAAAACAAGCTATCACCTTATCAGGGTATTCCCCAGCCATAGCCATCTGCTTCTCTGCCTCCAAGCCAATGATAGTCTGGTGCAGAGCCACATGGTTGAGCACAGAGCCTAATGTGTATTTACAACCAGGAGTCGTCGTAGCCAGCTCCACAGCCTCACTGATGGCTGTACCCAGCGAACCTGGATGATGAGGATCCTTGGTGATAATATTCTTACCTGCTCGTGTACTCATAGAAGGAGAGCCTTCTACAGTAGCCCCGAATGTACGCATGATGCTAGAGCGATAAGGCTTCTGCTGCATCGTAATCTTCACCTGATATACAGCAGCCTCCAATCCATAAAGCTTGGCAGCATAAGAGAGGGCACATCCCCACTGACCTGCACCCGTCTCGGTAGTAACATTGGTGTCACCTTCCTGCTTGCAATAATAACACTGTGGAAGAGCGGAATTTATCTTATGGGAACCCAATGGAGAGACACTCTCGTTCTTGAAATAGATGTGGGCGGTAGTACCCAAAGCCTTCTCCAAACCATAGGCACGAACCAATGGAGTAGAACGGTAATAGGCATACTTCTCTAGCACATCCTCAGGAATGTCTATCCAGGCATGTTCCTGGTCTAACTCTTGCTTGGAACATTCCTTATTAAAAATGTGAGATAAGTCGTCTGCATTGAGCGGCTTGTGCGTCTGTGGGTTCAACGGTGGCAAAGGTTTGTTTGGCATCTCTGCCTGGATGTTGTACCACTGAGTAGGAATATCCTGCTCCTGGAGAATAAACTTTTTCTGTCTCATGATATATTCATTTAAAATATTAGTATCTTTTTTCTCAGATTGTTAGCCTTATCACTTACATATTGCTATCACAAGTGCGCAAATGCCTTACATTCGCTGGCTTTTGACCACAAAAGTACAAATATTTTTTCATATACAGAAATTTTCTCCTAAAATTTATCAAAAATGTTGGCAATGCCCAACAAGATGGGGCAAAAACTATGATTTAAGGGTATCCAAGTTGCCGAGAAAGCAGCTAATAACAGTTTTTACCCCCACAAAAGACAAATATTCCCCCCAAGAATATAATAAATTTCGTACCTTTGCAAAAGTTAAAACAATGGCGTTGCGATAACGCCTATCATCATCTTTTACTTATACAATAAAAGCATTGGAAGCCGATAGGGGTATCGGGACTTTCAATGCTTTTTCGTTTTTATATTTCAAAAAGGTCATTACTCTGCGCTCACGTCTATATGAGATATAAGATTCAGCAATGACTTCGCTTGTTCCATGCTCTTCACATCGCTGACACGCAGCATGCGCTTGTTGTTTTTCTCCTTCAATGCGCAGTCTTGTATATGGGTAGTGGCATAGGCCAGCACCCTAGAGAACATCAGACTCCGATAGAAAGCACTCTTCGGATTGCTAACAAACTGGAGTGTCATCACACCTTGCTTAAGAATGATTTTCTCGCAGCCCAAAGCTCTTCCTAACCTTCGCAAGCCTACAACGTTCATCAACTCCTCGCCTTCCTTAGGCACTGGTCCGAAACGGTCGATCATACGGTCGCGGAAATCAGCCACCTCTTCATCCGTTTGCAAATGGTCAAGTTGACGATAGAGCAGCATACGCTCAGAGCTTCCTGGCACATAAGTATCAGGGAAGTACATTTCCAAATCACTCTCCACTGCACAATCATCCACGAAATCATCACCCGTGAGTAGCTCTCCGGCATCCATCTCCTGCTGATAAAGGTCGTTGAACTCTTCATTCTTCAGTTCGGTGACAGCTTGCGAGAGAATCTTTTGATAGGTTTCATAACCTAAGTCCTCCATAAAACCACTCTGTTCCGAACCGAGCAAGTTACCGGCTCCTCTTATATCGAGATCCTGCATGGCAAGGTTGAACCCACTGCCTAAATCGCTGAAAGTCTCCAACGCCTCCAGTCGGCGGCGTGCATCCTGCGTGAGACAAGCCTTGGGAGGTGCCACGAGATAACAGAACGCCTTCTTATTGCTGCGTCCTACCCTGCCTCGCATCTGATGCAAGTCGCTCAATCCGAAATGATGGGCATCATTGATGATGATAGTGTTGGCATTGGCCACATCTATACCATTCTCCACGATGGTGGTAGAGAGAAGCACATCATAGTCATAGTTGATGAATCCCATGATGATTTTTTCCAAATCCTCCGGCTTCATCTGTCCATGACCGATGGCAACACGGCAATCAGGCACATTCTTTTCGATGAGCAGTTTCAGTTCCGGCAACTTGGCTATTCGGTCGCAAACGAAATAGACTTGTCCGTTTCGACTCATCTCGAAGTTAATGGCATCCGTGATGGCTGCCGTGCTAAAAGTAATCATCTCCGTATGAATCGGATAACGATTAGGTGGCGGTGTACGCATGATGCTCATGTCGCGTGCTCCCATCAATGAGAACTGGAGTGTACGAGGTATCGGGGTAGCACTCATGGTAAGGGTATCCACATTCACCTTGAGCTGGCGTAGCTTTTCCTTGGTGGAAACGCCAAACTTCTGCTCCTCGTCGATGATGAGCAATCCCAAGTCATGCCATTTCACCGACTTGGAAATCAACTTATGAGTACCAATGAGAATATCCACCTTGCCCGACTTCAAGTCTTCCAAGATTCGTTTAGTTTCCTTGGTACTACGAGCACGGCTCAAATACTCTAAGGTGACGGGCAATCCCTCCAATCGATGCTTGAAAGTCTGGTAATGCTGAAAGGCGAGAACCGTAGTAGGCACCAACACAGCCACCTGCTTTCCGTCGCACGCTGCCTTGAAAGCGGCACGAATGGCGACCTCTGTCTTGCCAAAACCTACATCGCCACATACCAAACGATCCATCGGTCTGCCACTCTCCATATCCTTCTTGACATCAGCGGTAGCCTTGCTTTGGTCTGGCGTATCCTCATAGAAGAAAGAAGCCTCCAGCTCATGCTGCAAATAGCTGTCCGCACTGTAAGCGAATCCCTTCTCTCGTCGTCGTTGCGCATAAAGCTTGATCAAGTCGCGAGCTATGTCTTTGATTCGTTTCTTTGCCTTTTCCTTCAGTCGGTCCCAAGCTCCTGTTCCCAGGGTCGACAACCTAGGAGGCTCGCCGGTGTTACTGCTACGATACTTGCTAATCTTATAGAGCGAATGGATGCTGACATCCACCTTGTCGTTGTTTTTGTAAACGATGCGAATCATCTCTTGATAGCTATCTCCCGTAGGAACACGTATCAAGCCGCCAAACTTGCCGATTCCGTAATCCACATGCACGATGAAGTCACCAGGCTCCATCTCTTGCAACTCCTTCATCGTGAGAGCCATCTTTCCTGCACGGGCGGCATCCGAACGAAGATTGTATTTATGGAATCTATCGAAGATTTGATGGTCGGTCAGAAAGCAACAGCGCTTCTCATTATCCACAAACCCTTCGTGGATGGTCTTATCCACAGGAGTGAAATGTATCTGATAATGTCCCAGTTCCTCACTGGCGAAAATATCCTTGAGTCGTTCCTGCTGTTTCTGGCTGTCTGCTAATATATATAAGGTATAGCCTTTCAGTTGATAATCTTCCAATGATTGAGCCAACAACTCGAAATTCTTGTGAAAGAGGGGTTGAGGGGTTATATCGAAAGATACCACTGCGCGATTGTCGCCCTTGGAGTCTAGCAAGAGGTCTTGCTTCTTGGCAAACATTCCTTCGGGCATCTTTCCGAACTCCAGGCGTACATGCCCAACAAGCTCTTGCTTGAAAGTAGTAGTGGAAACCAAGTTTAGCTCAGTTTTCATTTCGCGGCGTATCTTCTCTGCTTCCACTTCCGTAGCCCCCTCCAGCTGCTCGGCCAGGCTCTGCTTGGAAAAGCCTTCTTTGTAAATCTGCTCTATCCTATCGTGAACAAAGTAAAAATCATTCATCACAATGAGGTCGTGGAGAGCGAGAAAGCTCAGGAAACATTGCTTCACCGTCTGCTCCGCAGCAAGTTCTGGCACGATTTCGATGTCGTCGCGCTTATCCTTGGACAACTGATCCTCGACGTTGAATGTACGAATGGTGTCTATCTCGTCGCCGAAAAAGTCGATACGAAAAGGAAACTCACAACTGTAAGAATACACATCCAGGATGCTACCTCTTACGGCAAACTGACCCGGCTCATAGACATAATCGGTTTCTTGCAGCCCGAACTCACGCAACTGGTGCACCACATCCACTTGCGCAATCTGCTGACCCACTGCCAATTTCAAGATACGTTCATCCAAATGTTTCTTGGAAACCACCAGTTCAGCCAGTGCATCAGGATAGGAAACGATATAAATTTGATTGCCTGCCGACAATCGGGCAAGCACCTCAGTTCGCAGAATCTCGTTGGCAGCGTCACGCTGCCCATACTTGATGGCACGCCGATAACTGGATGGAAAGAAGAAAACACTTTCCTGCCCCAACATCTGAGTAAGATCATGATAAAAATAACCAGCCTCATCGGCATCATTGAGCACAAAAAGCACCGTGCGCTTCAACCTCGATTGCAACGAACCGAAAAACACCGAGGCAGAAGAACAAACCAATCCCTGAAGAAAAACTGAATGAACCGACTTTTTCTTCAATAAATCAAAGAGGGCATTCGCCTGTGGCGAACGCCCATAGAGTTTCATTATCTCTTGTATTGTCACTCCTAACTAATTTTTGGATATTTCTTAAACCAACCGTCAAGACGTAATCTCATCACTCCAAAGAAAGCCTCGCCAAAGATGCCGCCACTCATCTTGCTCACACCTTCACGGCGATTGACGAAGATGACTGGCACCTCCTTAATCTTGAAGCCTATCTTATAAGAAGTAAATTTCATCTCTATCTGGAAGCCGTATCCCTTGAAGCGGATGGCATCCAAGTCGATGGTCTCCAACACCTTTCTGCGATAGCATACAAAGCCCGCCGTGGTGTCATGCACCTTGAATCCTGTTACCAGACGCACATATTTAGAGGCGAAATAGCTCATCAGCACTCGACCGATAGGCCAGTTGACCACATTCACACCCGACACATAACGGGAACCGATGGCGACATCATACCCCTCGTCGTGAGTAGCGGCATAGAGACGCGGCAAGTCGTTCGGGTCATGGCTGAAATCGGCATCCATCTCAAAAATGAACTCATAGCCATGCTCCAAAGACCACTTGAAGCCCATGATATAAGCTGTGCCCAAGCCCAATTTGCCAGAACGTTCCAAGATATGAAGACGGTCGGCAAATTCCTCAGCTATCAACTTCTTGACAATGGCGGCTGTCCCATCAGGACTTCCATCGTCAATGACAAGGATGTCGAATTGCTTCTCCAAGCCGAAAACGGCACGGATAATCTTCTCTATATTTTCCTTCTCGTTGTATGTAGGAATGATTACGATACTATCACTCATATTGCTCTTTCTATTAAAAATTCTATGTTTTCTACTTTCTTGACTTTTTATTACGGCACAAAGATACGACAAATATCTGAATTATGCGCAATAAGACAAGAAAAAGAGACTCTATTGGTCAGGATTTTCTACAAATCCTTGGTATTCCTTGTCCAATCCTGCCATGATGGCATCATAACTCTTGGTCATTTGGTTCTTGATATTGTCGGATCCTTTCCCTATCGGGGCAATAGGCTCATGAATCGTGAGGCGGAGCGGATGCCAAAATATCCAATACATATCCTTCATACGAGGCTTCACATCGAAACTACCATTGATGGTAAGCGGACAAACCGGCAATTGCAACTCATCAGCCAACATGAAAGCTCCACGACGGAAGACTCCCATGTGCCCCGTGAAGGAGCGGGCGCCCTCTGGGAAAACAACCAGCGACATTCCTTCCTTCAAGACTTCACGAGCCTTGTCATAAGAGGCACGTATCTTGGAAGGTCCACTCTTATCCACGAAGATATGATGAGCATACTCGCAAGCCACACCCACCAAAGGTATCTTTCGAAGTCCTTTCTTCATCATCCACTTGAAGTTACGCCCCAAGAAGCCATATATCAAAAAGATGTCGAAAGCACCTTGATGGTTGGCCACAAACACGTAGCTTTGTCCTTTCTGCAGATGTTCCCTGCCCTCTACCTTGACAGGGAGAAGCAGGATGCGAATCCACAACTGGGACCACCATTTGCCCGGATAATATCCCCAGAAGTGTCCGTTGCCCAACATACAGCCTATCACTGTGGTTAGACTGGTGATGATGCTTGCCACGATGAGGATGGGCAAACAGATAAGTAGCTGATATAGTCGATATAAGTATTTCATGAGTTTGATAATATTTGCTTAATAATATTTTCTTGATAATATCTCTTGATAATTAAAGCATAAAAGAATATCTATACACCTTATTATTTCCTTTTCAAAGTAATCACCACAATCTCTGGGGTGGCTCCGACACGAATCGGAATGGTGCCACCCAAACCCGATGTGGTATAGAGCTGACATCCCTCTCGCTCGAAGAGTCCATAGTCGAAGGACGAGAACATCGTAGGGCGCAAGCCTAAAATGGAAACCTGCCCAGCATGGGTATGTCCGCTCAGGGTAAGCTGTGGCGCCATGAGCACAGTGTCCTTGGAACCATGCATCTCATTGATGGTGGAAGGCAACATTTCTTTCCACATCTCCGGTATGTGCTCCAGCATCAAGACAAACTGTCCCTTTTGGATGCCATAGAGTGTCTGTGCCACTTCCGCACGATAAGGTTTCTTGTAATTTTCCATACCGGCGACATAGATGGAGTCTTTGCCACGATGCAACACGAAGTTCTCGTTCATGAGCAAGTGCCAGCCCACTTCACGTTCGAAACGCTGCACCCGTTCTTCTACCGCACGGATCTCCGCCTCATCATCTATATCCATATAATAGGTGTAATCGTGATTTCCCAAGACGCTCACCACCCCATCTTTTGCCTTCAGGCTGCTCAGAAGCTTCTTGAAAGGAGGCAGCTCGTCGGGTTTCACGTTCTGCAAATCGCCTGTGAAACAAATGAGGTCTGCATGCTGTGCATTGATGCTATCCACATCTCGCTTGGGCAAATCCTTTCGCCATCCATAATACGACCCAAGGTGAATATCACTGAACTGAACGATGCGATACCCATCGAAACTCTCCGGAAGGTCGGGCACATAAACTGTGATTCGCTTGACTTGGAATGTGCGCACCCCCATAGTGAATCCATAAATGAATGTAAAGAACGCCAAAACTGCCATTACCAAGCCCACAAGCTTTCCCCAGTTGCGAGCAGGATGCTTGCAGGGCTTCAGGTCTTTCGCCAACTTGGATTTTCTTATACGCCGTGAGATTTTCAGGCATTCCCATCCCGCAAAACTGCAAAGAGCGAACACCAACTGCGGAACAAAGAACAATGCCAAAATCCCGAACCAAATATCCTCCAATACAGGATTGGATGGCAAGAAATCTGGCTCCAAAGCCAGATAAGCACTGTATCCTATCACGATTGCGGCTGGCAACCAATACAGCATTTTCTTTTTCCCCTTGCGTATGTGCAAATACTTTCTGTCTATCCAGAGATAAGGCAGCACAGTGAGCACAATCACCGGAATCAATATTCTTGCAATCATCGTTAAATTACTATTTCTTCATTATTCTATTTCAGCAAACAGGAATGATCCTATTTCAGCAAACTGGAATTATCCTATTTCAGCAAACTGGATTGTAGGAAGTTTCTCATCAGTTCCACGGGTACTCCCCTTCTATGAGCATAGTTGCGCAACTGGTCTTCTCCTATCTTTCCGAGTTCAAAGTATCGAGCCTTCGGATGGGCAAACATAAGTCCTGACACACTGGCGTGTGGTGTCATCATTCCGCTTTCCGTCAGTCGAATGCCCACCTGTTTCATATCGAGCAGTTGGTCGATGATGAAATTAGCGCTGGTATCTGGCAGCGACGGATAACCGATGGCTGGTCTTATGCCTTGGTATTCCTCCCGATGCTGTTGCTCGATGGTCAGCTTCTCGTCTGGAGCATATCCCCAATAACGCCTTCTCACCTCCTCGTGCAACTTCTCTGCTGTAGCCTCAGCCAGTCGGTCGCTCAGGGTTTGCGCCATCATATTCAGGTATTCATCCTCACGATAGTCTTCCGTGCTCATGGCATCCACTGTGGTGCAGAACACCCCGACTTTATCGTATATCCCCAAACGTCTAGGGCGAACGAAATCGGCAAGGCAGAGATTCGGAGCACCAGGGGAAGAAGGATGCTGCTGGCGAAGCATCGGAAAACGAACGAAATGCGCCTGTCGCTCCGCCGATGCACCCCTTTCCACTGCCAAAGGCTCATTCTCCCCGTCATCCATGAAGAACAACAGGTCGTCTTCCTCGCTACAAGCATCATACAGGCGGAAAATCGCCCGGCTATGGAGCTTGCCTTCCCAAGAGTCGAGCATCTCCAATGCCTCTTTTTGCATTTTCTCCTTCTCCGAACGAGGCTTTCCACTCAATCCCCAAGCATGGTAGAAATAAAGCCAGTTGATATAGGGCACTAATTCTGAAATCGAATACGCTTTTATCATGATTCCCTAAACTTCAGTTCTTCACCACGATAGTCGGCATCAAATGCGCCCTTGTCGAAAACAAGATGTCCATTGCAGAAGGTCTGCGCCACCTGCCATTGATACTCATGACCCTCCATCGGGCTCCACTTACACTTGCTCTGTATTGCCTCTTTGGTAACTACCCAAGGGGTGTGTGGCTTCACTACCACGATGTCAGCCTGATAGCCCTTGCGGAGGAAACCACGTTGGCTCACCTGAAACAGTTCGGCTGGCTGATGAGCCATCAACTCTACCATTCGCTCGATGGTAAGCACGCCTTCGTCAACCAGTTCCAACATCGTAACCAGCGAGAATTGCACCATTGGCATACCCGATGCGGCCTTGGCACATCCGCCTTGCTTGTCTTTCCATTCATGAGGCGCATGGTCTGTGCCGATGGTAGCGATTCGCCCATCGGTCAACGCCTTGCGCAAGGCATCACGGTCGGCTTTCGTCTTGACTGCTGGATTACATTTGATGAGCGCCTTCTTGATGGCATAGTCGGCATCCGTGAAGTATAAATGTGCTATCACAGCCTCGCCGGTTATGCGACCGCCCAACAAACCTAGCTCCTTAGCCGTGGTAAGATGGGCGATATGAAGACGAGTACCAAACTTCTTGGCGAGTTCCACAGCCAGTTTGCTACTCTCATAGCATGCCTCCTCACTGCGAATCTCAGGATGATGCTCCACGGCAGGATCCTCACCATACTTTGCCTTTGCCGCCGCCATATTGCGATTGATAATCTCGGTGTCCTCGCAATGCGTCATCACGGGAAGCTCAAGTTGCTCGGCTGTCTGGAACACCCGCTGCAACGCCTCCATCTTATCCACCAGCATATTACCCGTGCTGGAGCCCATGAAGAGCTTGATGCCAGGCACATGATGCCTGTCGAGTTGGGCGAAAGTATCCACATTGTCGTTGGTAGCACCATAGAAGAAGCTATAGTTCACATGGCTTTTCTCAGCTCCCAGCTTTCGTTTCTCTTCCAGAGCCTCCAGCGTAGTGGTCTGCGGCACCGTGTTTGGCATTTCCATATAGGAAGTAACACCACCGTAAGCCGCAGCTCGGCTTTCGCTCTCGATGTCGGCCTTGCGAGTCAAACCTGGCTCACGAAAATGCACATGGTCGTCAATGACTCCCGGCAAAACAAAACACCCCGAAGCATCCACTACCTTGTCGTAGATGCCACGGGGAGCCATACCTTCGTATATCTCAGAGATGATCTCACCATCAACCACGAGATCGCCCTCGAAAGAGCGTCCCTCGTTGACAATGATTCCACCTTTTATTAATGTTTTAGACATAAATATTGATTACATTTATAATATATGACACTAACACGCTCTCATCGCTGGCTCTCACCAGGGATGCTTGGTCTAGCCAATTCATTAGGCGTAGGAGCCGGGGCTGCATTCGGATCCACCTGTGGAGCTTCCATCTGCTCCTGGGCAGTGCCGTTAGATCCTGACTGAGCATCTCGGGTACCATTCATGATAGCTTGGTTTTCCTGAGCCTTCTCGTAATAATCTTTCACATACGGATCATTCTTGAAGTGGTCGGTAGCCTTGCTCATAATGTCCTCTATCCATGGCGAAAGCATAGGATACTGATTGCCCATCGTAACTAAGAAGAAGACTCCCGGACCCAATACGTTGTCGAAATTGTCGGTCACAAAACTGGTCACCAACTTATCCTCTTGCTCGGAAAGTCGCATCGCCTCGGCATTGAGCTTGGCAGTCACCACCTGCATGTCGCTGCCGTTCATAATGGCTTGGTCATGCTTATGGACCAGTTCGCGCTGCTGGTTTTGCAACTGCTGGTATTTCTTGAAGAAACTGAAGAGCTTATCGTTGAGCGGTGTACCACTCACCACTTGCTGGGTGTCATCGAGCTTGATGGTTATGCTGCCACTCTCCAAGACGAGGGGGAGCACAGGCTCGTCGTCCATGAAGACGTTGGCCATTCTCACCGAATCTACGTTTCCTTGGAAATGAAACTGTCCATGCACCACGTCACAGGAGTCTATCTTGCTGAACTCATTGTTCTTAAGAATCTGCAGGTAGAGCATACGCCCATCCAGGGTACTCACGTTGGAAGTACCCGTTATATCGTAACTATTGGCACAAGAAGCAAGTGCCACCAAAGTGATAAGTGCGTAAAATATCTTATTCATAAGCTTTGTAATTCACAATTCAGTGAACAAAAGTACAATCAATTATTGAAGTAGCGAAATTATTTGAGGCTATTTAATTGAATATTACAAGTATTTATATTTTATTTACATTATTCTTTCTTCAACTCGTGGGAAATGCGAAAAGTGGTATATAATTCCAATACAGAAGCCACCAAAATCGCCAGAATCCACTTGCCGTACAAGATGGAATAGAAGAGCTGCGGATTACCCAGCCATTTCTCGGTGAAGGTATAGACGGTATCGACCATCGAAATGCCCGCGAAGACAAACAGGATGCTCGCTACATTCTGTATTCTCTTCAAGCGATGAATCACGGTCGAAGTACCCTCGTAGGTCTGGATGGCCTGCACGACACTGAAGTCAACTGTGCCCAAGAGGAACAACCAACTGGTAAACTCCACCAAGCCCGGATAGATACCCCTGAGCACGAAACTGCACGCACCGACAACCATCAGCACGCCTCCTAGCAAAAACAATGCACTCTGTATTTTATTCAATTGTTTCATCTTCAAACTTTATAGTTTTACACATTATATTTATTGTATGGAATCTCTAGCAGCCGAAGATTCGTCCATGTCGCCCTCATCCGGCAGGTCTGTGCTGAGCACGAAGATGTCCTCGTCGTCTGCCTTCATGAAATAACGCTCACGAGCTATCTTTCCGAACACGTCGGTGCCCTTGCGCATCTCCCTGAGCATGTGGAGGTCCTTGTCGTATTGCTGGTGATACTTGTCTATCTCTTCTCGGAGCGAAGCTATCTGTATCTGGTACTTGACGTGCTGGCGGATGCTGTTGTCATCAACAACGCCCACAATCAATATTCCCGCAATTATCACTATAAGGTATTTATAGTGAGCGAGATAATTCCATATTATACTTATTTTTTGACTCATTAATTTCCGAAATTGTCTAAATTTGTTTGCAAAGATAATATTTTTTTGTTATCTTTGCATCACAATTAAGAAAAAATAATGAAAGAGAACGAATATTCAAGAAAAAAACAATGGGAGAATATATAGTTTCTGCTAGAAAATACCGCCCGATGACCTTCGACACCGTCGTAGGACAGAGTGCACTGACCACCACCTTGAAGAACGCAGTGAAGAGTGGCAAGCTTGCCCACGCTTACCTTTTCTGCGGTCCTAGAGGTGTGGGTAAGACCACGTGTGCCCGCATTTTCGCCAAGGCCATCAACTGCGAGCATCCTCGCGAGGACGGCGAGGCTTGCAACGAATGCGAGAGCTGCAAGGCTTTCAACGAGCAACGCTCATACAACATCTTCGAGTTGGATGCCGCCAGCAACAATGGCGTTGACCAAATCAAGACCTTGATGGAGCAAACCCGCATCCCGCCTCAGGTGGGCAAGTACAAGGTGTTTATCATCGACGAGGTCCACATGCTGAGTGCCGCCGCCTTCAATGCCTTCCTCAAGACCTTGGAGGAGCCACCATCGCATGTCATCTTCATCCTCGCCACCACCGAGAAGCACAAGATTTTGCCTACCATCCTGAGCCGATGCCAAATATACGACTTCGAGCGCATGACCGTGCCCAACACCATCGCCCACCTGAAGATGGTGGCTGAGAAGGAAGGCATCCAGTATGAGGAACAGGCTCTCGCCGTCATCGCCGAGAAGGCAGACGGCGGTATGCGCGACGCCCTGTCCATCTTCGACCAGGCGGCAAGCTTCTGCCAGGGCAACATCACTTACCAAAAGGTGATAGAAGACCTCAATGTGCTCGACAGCGACAATTACTTCAAGTTCATAGACCTCGCCTTGGAAAACAAGGTGAGCGAGATGATGGTGTTGCTCGACGGCATCCTGGGCAAGGGATTCGACGGCGGCAACATGATACAAGGACTCGCCCAGCACGTGCGCAACGTAATGATGGCGAAAGACATCCAGACCCTGCCGCTGCTGGAAACCAGCGAAGCGCAGAAAGCCAAGTTTGCGGAGCAAGCCAAGAAAGCACCTACACCTTTCTTATATAAGGCGCTGAAACTGATGAACGATTGCGACATCCATTATCGCCAGAGCTCCAACAAGCGTCTGCTCGTGGAGCTTACCTTGATACAGATAGGACAAATCACCCAACCGGAAGACCAGGATGTGCCTAGTGCGGGGCGTACGCCCCATAGATTAAAATCCCTGTTTCAGAAAATTGTTGCCCAGCTTAAGCCTGTCGTTCAGGGTGCAGGTGCCGGGCAAGAGAGCGGCAGCAACACCTCGGGCAACGAGGCAAAGTCTGTCGCTGCAGCTGTTGCTGTGCCTTCGGCTAACGAAAGTTCAACCGCATCAGATGCCACAAAACCTGTCAACGAGGGGGCAAAACCTACCCGAAAGTCGCTGAGCGAAGTAAAACTCAGCGGAATCGGCATGAGTTTCGCCAATCTCAAGAAAACGGAAGAAGCTGCCAAACGCATCTACAATCCTATCGACCAACTGAAGGATGAGCCTACTACCCCACAGAGCGGCGAGACGCACAACGACCAAGTCTTCAACCAAGAGCAAGTGGAGGGACAATGGATGAGCATGTGCCTCAGGATGCAAAACGTGAAGGAGTTCATAGGTCTCGCCAATCGCATGAAGCCTATCATCCCGAAGATTACGCAATTCCCGAACATCGAGGTAGTGGTGGATAACCAGCTGTTGCTCAACGATATCATCAAGATAAAGGGAAGAATCTTGAAGACCTTCAAGATGGGGCTTCAAAACCAGTCCGTCAACATCGACTATCGCTTGGCGAAGGCAGACGAGGTAACGAAGATTCTCTCCAAGCGAGAAGTACTCGACAAGATGATGAAGGACAATCCAGCGGTAGCCAAGCTCGCGCAAGCACTGAAATTGGTGATGGCATAATGCGCCACAAAAAAGAAACAGAACCAAGAAGTCACATCATGGCAAGAAGCTAAGAAAACATCATGGCAAGAAGACTAAGAAAGAAAAGAATAGCAATCATATTGCTCACATTTGCAGCCATCGTGGTATGGACAGTCCATAGTTGCGTGTCGCGCTGCACCTCGTCATCCGACAAGGCAAAGGCTGAGGACACCTTGCCCAAGGCTCATATCAACGACTCCATCAGCAATGCGCTGACCGAGGGAAAGGAATACCACGAGATGGATTCGCTCGTGGAACGATACTTGAAACGCTGGGAAATCAATGGTGCCCAGCTCACCATCACCCGCAACGACTCGCTGCTCTATTCACGTGGATTCGGATTCTCCGACGTGGAGAAAGGCATCAAGATGGAACCCAACGTGCTGATGCGTTTCGCATCGGTATCCAAGCTCATCACCGCCACAGGCATCATGAAGCTTTGGGAAATGAAGAAACTGAGAATGGGCGACAAGGTGTTTGGTCCGAAGGGCATCCTCAACGACACCGTATATAACAACAGCATCCAGGACCAGCGATACTATCAGATTACCGTGGAGCAACTGCTCAGACACCAAGCGGGATTCAACAATTATGCGGGCGACCCCGTATCGAACACTCGCTTCATCATGATGCAGAACCACCTCACCCAGGCTCCCGACCACCCTACCCTGCTGAGAATCTTATTGAAGCGCCACTTGGGTTATACGCCGGGCGAAGGCAAGTGTTACTCGAACCTCGGCTACATAATACTATCGATGGTGGTGGAAAAGAAGAGCGGCATGAAATATGAGGATTTCATCCAGAAGTATGTGCTCCACCCTGCCGGCTGCTACGACATGCACATCGCAGGCACCTATCTCAAGGACCGCCGTAAGAACGAGACCCACTATTATATGCACAAGGGTAGCATCCCAGTGTATGAATTCAACAACAGTGGAAGAATGGTGGAGAAATGCTATGGCGACACCGACCTGCCTCGCCTCTCGGGCGCAGGTGCCTGGTGCGGTTCAACAGCAGAATTGGCTAGGCTCATCGCCTCCATCGACAACTTGCCTCACGTAAAGGACATCTTGAGTAAGCAAGCCATAGACTTCATGACGAAGGAACAGCCCAACCACCAATATTCCATCGGTTGGAACTACACGCCACAACCCAAGAGTGGCAAGCCTTGGATTCGCACGGGTTCGCTGGCAGGTACCTCTGCCCTCATCTTGAAATATCCTGATGGCGAATGCTGGATTCTCGTCACCAACACTTCTACCTGGAAGGGCCACGGATTCAGCAACGACACCATGGCTTTCTTCGAGAAACTCAGAAAGAAGTATATGGCTACTATGCCAAAGAAAGACTTATTTGTATAAAGCTAAAGATTATTAGCCCCATTGTTTTTTGAATAGAAACAATGGGGCTAATTTTATCATAATATGACAATCATAATCGTATTCCACCATTATATACAAATGTTTTTTCTTCAATTTGATGTCACTGACGTCACGTTCAAGCCTATCGCGCTCAAATACAGAAAGTTAAGGCGTGACAGCAAACCATTTTTTGCTGTCATTTGCTGTCACTGCTGTCACGCTACTAATTTAGCACGATTATACAAATTGTGTCTATTAAAACTGGAACAATTAAAAGAAGGTGACTACTGTTCTAGTTGTATAAAACTAATAGTGTCTATCTTTCTAGTTTATAAAGTAAAAAAGTGTCTAATCTGATCAGGAAAAGTCTGCTTGGAGGGGTTTAGCAAACAAACCAACGCTTCGGGGAAGTCGTTTCAACCCACAAGCAAATTCACCCGACATATAAAGCAAATCTGCCCAAGGCTATGGGTACTTTTGCCCATCGACCTCGGGCAAATCTCCTCATGCCGCTGGGCAAAAGTGCCCAGCGTCTCGGGCAGAGCTGGGCAAAGCCACAGAAGTTTCTAAAGTACTCATACAAGGTTTCTTAAGTACCCATATAAAGCTTTTAAAGTACGCATAAAAAAAGGATGCATACCCCATTTGAAGAGAAATGCATCCTTGATGATTTATTCTTACTATTATGATAGCCTAAACTTAACCTTTTCTATAGAAGTCTAGGACTCACATCCATTAGTTGAAGATGTAACGGATAGAGAACTGGATAGAATAGGTGGAGTTGAAGCTTGTCAAGTTGCTGTATGTCTTGTTCAAGATCTCCTTACCATTCTTCTGGAAATTGAAATGAGCAGGAGTTACAACACCTGTTTTTTTATTCTCGCTTTCAGCAGTCCACTTCAAGGCAGAAGTCTTATTGACTGTCTTGTAGAGACCCCAGCTGCTATTAAGCAAATTGGCAAGGTTCTTGATATCTACGCCAAACTGGAGGGTATTTTTCTGACCACCTACGTTGAGATAGAAGTTCTGATTGAACTTGAAATCCAACTGATGATGCCAAGGCATTACAGCACCACCACGCTCAGCATACTTACCCTTGCGATTTTTGAGGTAAGAATCCTGGTTGATATAGTTCCACAAATCATCACGCTGATCTTTAGCAGAATATGTAACCTCACCCTTAGAATTTGTAACGTCCATGAAATTCCAACTGTCGAGAGCCTCACGAGACTCTGGCACGTACATCAAGGCATTAGAACCATAGTCGTTAACAACGTTGCTACCCAAGGTGTAAGAATAACGTGTGCAGCTATAACCATCAGCATAGCCGATGTTCATACCCTCGTAAATCAAACCAACCTCAGAACCGAAGTGCTTAGCATAATCCTTCTTGTAAGAAGCAGAGATAAGCAAACGGTTAGGAGCTACGTAAGTACCATAACCCAACTCCATATCGTTGTTACCATTGACAGAGTAGCGGTTGTTATAGTATGCAGAGTTAACCTGGTCGCCAACACCGTCGCTGTAAGAACGTGCGTGAGAGAAGGTATAAGATGCAGAGAGATTCAAACCGAAGTCAAATCTCTTAGCCAAAGATGCTGTGATGGAATAATAATATGCCTTGTGACCAGCGTTGGTTATCATGTAAGCATACTGCTTACCCTCGTTGTCCTTGTCGCCGATAACACCATACGTATAATGGCGGCGAGTGTCACCAGGAGCAAGGTTGATAGTGCTAGTACCATCATAATAATAAGCCTTGTTGAGAACGATGGCTGGATTGAATTCACGGCTGTAGATGCCCTCCAAAGAGAAATCGATGTCGTAAGGCAACTTCATATCGATAGCCAAAGAACTCTTCCATGTAGCGTTCATCTTCAAATCCTTGTCGATGATGGTTGGAGCAGAAGGAGCTGGAGCTGTCTCACGTGAGGTAGACAAGCCAAGTTCATTCAGTCTCTTAACCTGCTCATCACGAGATGTATAGAACTTATCCATAAGGATGCCGTTCTTAACCTCGCTAGTTTTATTATAAAAATAGGTGTACTGACCACAACCTGCATTACCCACAGCAGAAACAAGCCATACGAAAGGCAAACGACCAACGAAATAACCTGTACCGCCACGGAGAACCAACTTATGGTTGCCGAGAATATCCCAGTTGAAACCAACACGAGGAGAAACTGTCAATGGAGCATCAGGCAACTGATCGGTAGCATAGCTAACCTGAGAGCCATCGTTCTGTGTGAACTTGAGGGCTGCGAAAGCGTTATTGTAGTTGTTCTTGAGCTCTGGATAGATAGGCAACTCGAAACGCAAACCACCTGTCAAGCGAAAACGCTCAGAGAAGTTGACCTGATCCTGAATGTAAGCAGAGAACTGATTGTATTTCATCTTAGCCTTGAACTGGCTGCTACCATCCATTGGGAAGGTTACGCCATAAGCGGCAGGAGCGCCACCAGCCATGAAATCCTCTGGAGAAGAATATACATAATATCCTGCTGAAGCAGCACCGAAGCCATTGGTTGCCTCATTGCTCTCATACTGAACACCAGCAGTGAAGTTCTGAATACCCAAAGACCAAGAAGCCTCATCTGTAACGACGAAAGTCTTCACCTGGCGAAGGTTACCCTCGGTGAATGGATCAGGACCGACACCCATATAATAAGCACCATCCTTCAAAATATCCACTGTTGGGAACACACCACCAAGATAGGTACGAGGCTCATCCTGGTAAGAGTAAGTGCCACGGAGAACATTGCTTACACTACCCCACTTAGAGTTCCACTCTGCTGCGAAAGAGGTAAAGTTCTTCTCCTGATAGTAGCGAGCACTCTCGAAATAGAGACCAGAGTTGGCTGTACGACCAGCCTGAGCCTTGCCACTAGAGATACCTAAGCCTTGATTTCCAGGATAAATGAGATAATCCTTGAAAGGTGTTGTAGAGTTGGATGGAGCATTGGAATCCTTGTCGTGGCTCTTAGAGAAGCGGAAATTCACCTTGTTGTTCTCGTTGATGTTCCAATCCAAGCGAGCCAACACCTTATAAGAAGGTGTATCGAGAGAATAACCCTGGTAGCGACCTGGGTTGTATCCGTATGTAGTATTCAAGTAGTTGAGCATGTTGTCCATATCGCTCTGCAATGGACGATGAACTGTACCATTGGAAGGGCTCCATGTATCATTCTCGCTCAAACGAGCTGTTCCAGAAGGACCAGCAGAGATGTTGTTCTGATACTCACCATTAACAAAGAAGAACAACTTATCCTTGATGATAGGACCGCCAATGCTAGCACCCCATGTAGTAGAGTGAGATTGAAGACGATTCAACTCGTAGTCATCCACCTTGTTACCCTTCAAATGAGAGTTTGTGGTGTACATATAAGCTGTACCCTTGAACTGGTTGGTACCACTCTTGGTCACGGCACTGATGGCACCGCCGGTGAAACCGCTCAAACGTACATCGTATGGAGACGAAGAAACAGAAATCTGATCCAAGGCATCAAGAGAAATTGGGGAACCATTGCCTGGGAGGTTACCACCAATACCGAAGGCGTTGTTGAAAGCTGCACCATCGACAGTTACATAACTCTGACGATAGTTACCACCACCTACGGAGAAACCGCTACCTACGTTGGCACCCTGAGGAGTCAACTTCAAGAGGTCGTTCATGCTACGAGACACAGTAGGAACTGTCTCAATCTGGTCGGCATTGATGCTTGTTGTAGCACCCGCACGGTCAGTACGCATGTTGTTGTTACGAGAAGCTGTCACTACAACGTCCTGCAACATCTCAGCATCCTCAGAGAGGCTTTCGTTCAGAATGGTGTTCTGACCAAGAGAAAGAGTAATGTTTTTCTCAGACTTTGTCTTATAACCTACATAAGACACCTCCAAGACATAAGGACCTCCAGGGCGCATACCCTGAATAGAATAACGACCATCAATGTTGGTCACGGCACGATAGACTGTACCAGAAGGTTGGTGGACAGCCTTAATTGTTGCACCGATGACATCTTCGCCGTTGGCGGTAATCTTACCACTCACGCTGGAAGTTGTAATCTGTGCCATTGCAGTGGTAACCATAAAGGCCAGCAAAGCAATGAGTAAATGCAATCTTTTCTGCATACCTTTTTATAAAAATTAATTAATAATATCGGGAAACTATCCCTCTCATATTGTTATCGGCTGCAAAATTAATGAAAAAATTCGATATAAATGTTACAGCAACGTTAAAAATGATGTTTTTAAACACAAAAAAAATCTGCGTTAAGCAAATAACGCAGATTTTCTACAAATTGTTATTTTATAATTGCTTTTACTAACAATTATTTTTGCTCTCTTTTTCAATTCTCTCCCAAGAGAGAGAATGAACACTTTCCACTTTCAACTCATTCCTTGCGTTTCCAAATGTTCATCACCTTTCTACGGATGGCAATGATATTCAGAACGGAGACGATCAAGAACAAGCCCAAGCCCAAGCATACGGCTGGCAGCATCGTACCCTCGTCGATGTCTGGGAAGAGTGTCTCGATGAAGTCCATATAGTAACCTCTCACGAAGAACAGGATGACCCAAGCGATGATGAGCACGACTATATTCAGCGAGATAGTGAGTATCTGGTATGGACGAGACACATCGTTCGGACTGTAACCTATCAAGAGGAGGTTCTCCAACTTACTAGAGTTCTTCTGCACCAAAAGGTAGATGCTGAGCATCAGGATGTAGAAACTCAATATGGAGATAACGAGTCCGATAATCATCACCATCGACACCATCATGCGCAAGAAGTAGGTGGTCTTCTCGGCATCGAGCTTGTCGGTCTCCACCTCGTAGCCGTTCTGGTCGAGATACTTGGTGATGTTCTCGTCGCCAGGGTTGCCCACCTCCACAATCAGTCGGTTAGGGTCGCTTTGTTGACCTGGCGCAAACTCCTGGTTGCTCCAATCCATGAATGCCTGTGGCACGAGGATGGTGTTCAGACGAGAGGAGAAGCCGATGACCTTGCCCTTGAACTGCTCCTTCTTGCCATTATGCTGGATGAAGATATGGAAGTCGATCATTCCCATCAAGCCATCGCTAATCTTTGGCAGCGAGTGGCTCTGGGCGAAGCCGAAGTTATACATATTAATATAGGTACGCGGGAGGATAATTGGCACCTCCTGTGAACCTGGGGTGTATTTCCAGTCTTTGAGCGGAACATCGACGAAGCCATCTGGCACACTCTCAAAGAAGAGTTCGCTATTCAATACGTTCACGCCGTTCACGCCCATCTGGGCATCCACCTTGTATTCGGTGGAGGTGAACTTGCCCACCTTTTTCACGAATTTCTGCTGAGAGACATCATCTATCTCACTGCCAGAGAATGTGTTGGAGCGACCGCTGATGGTATTGCCCATACCGATTTTCTTACTCATGATGAGATAGTCGGCTTTCATAAAACTGTCTTGCTGGGTGAAGACAGGCAGCACGTCCTTGTAAAACTGGAAGCCGAAAAGGACGATGAGCATTCCGAAGAGGTTAGCGAAGGCGAAGCCCGCAAACTGAGGTATGCTGATATGCTGACGAAGTAATTTCCAAACGAGATTCATTACAATGTAAAATTTATAATTTATAATTTCTCATTTATAATTTGAACACGTGCTCATACGACAAGTCCATGTGCTTGCCGATACTGGTCACGATAACGCCAGCCCCCTGCTCCTTCGCCTCCTTCATCATGATTTCTCCCATGATGCGGGAGTTGTTGTCGTCGAGGTGACTGATAGGCTCATCGGCAAGGATGAAGTCGAAAGGCTGACAGAGCGCACGCATCATCGCCACACGCTGCTGTTGACCGAACGACATCCGTCCTATCTTGGCATCCACCTTGTCGGGAATGCCGAGCATGTCGAACCATTGCAATATCTGCTCACGGCTCTTGAAACCTGTTATTTTGTTCTTGATTTCCACATTCTCCATGGCAGTAAGCTCAGGGAAGAGGCGAAGTTCCTGAAAGAGATGGCTGATATGACGCTTGCGCATCTCCACCCAGTCGGAAACCTTATAGTTGGCGGTCAAATCATTGTCGAACATCACGCTGCCGCTATAGTCGTGACGATAGCCGAGCACATAGCTGCAGAAGGTACTCTTGCCGCTGCCGCTCTCAGCCTCAACGAGATAGAGATGTCCCTTCTCGAAAGAGACATCTTGCTTCCAAATCTCCGAATGCAAGTCATCGCGCTGGGCAAAGACTTGTGGGAGAACGGAATGAAACTGAATCTTTTCCACTTTATATCTTTAATATTAAATGTTCTTACTTCAAGGTATAGACCATGGTGGTGAGGTTGCCGAAGATAGGGGTAAGCAAACCGGTGACAGTAGAGATTGCATCGCCCTTGCCAGAACCTGCACCTGTGTTGTCGCCAGCACCAGGCGTACTCCCCGTACCCTTGCCAAAATTGACTACCATCGCCAACTTCTGTCCGACGATGAGTTTCTGAATCTTGGCATCTATAGGATGATTGCTTGGCTTTACGGCATACTGCGCCAAGAGTTGGTCACTACCGCTAAAGTATTGCATATCATCAGTCACACCGAAGTAGAAAGAAGTCTTCCCATCGGTGTAGAGATAAGAATTCTTGCCCCAATTGGCAATCTTGGCCCCAGCAGGACATGATTTTTCCCAATAATCCACATCGCCAAGCCACTTGCTATGAGCGAGTTTGGCAGCCATCATCATCTTCATGTCAGCATCGGTGAGCGAAGGCATCACAATAGCCATATCACCATCCACGCTGCGGATGATGTTGTCCATATCCACCGCCTGATTGATGCCCATCAAGAGGGTCTGAAGACTGCGGTTGTTCTGCATCATCGGCAAGAACTGCTCGCCGTTGACATTCATAAAAATACCGGCCAAGGCATCATCAGGCATTGACTTCACATAATTGCCCTTGATGGGACGGTAAGTCTCTATGGCCTTTTGGATAGCCTCGTCTATCGACTTATTGAAAGAGAAAGTCTCGCCATGGATTTGCAAGATGCCCTCTTTCACCTCCATATCGGCGGCAATCACCACCTGTGAAGGGTCCGTGTCCTTGGGAGCACCAAGGGTGAAAGGAGCAATAAACTTCTCTGGCAAAGCCTGAGCCTGCGCCACCATCGCCATCGGCGAAGAAATATCCTCCAAGCGATCGAACATAGGAGAAGCAGTAATGCCCTCATCCTCATCCGCCTTGAGATACCTTACCATCTGCTGTTGAAGTTGCGCCTGGGCATCAGCCACCACAGGACCCATCACGAGGAGAGCCTTGTCGGAGAAGCCCACAAGCCAAGAGCTTTTCAAGACCGCGAAATGGAATCCCTTGCGCTCGGTCATGTCAGAGGCTATGCGCTTCTTGACCAAGGCGGAAAGCCAATCCTCCACATCGCCCTCGTCGCTCACCTTGGCACAGAGTCCCAAGTTGCCGTCGGCGCTCTCGAAGAGATACATCTTCTCCGTCACATCGATGCCACACTTATCGACATCATCCACATGGAGCAAGGACTTGAGCATTCCAGCCTTGTCATCGTCGCTTCTGCCCGATGCCATCTGCGCCAGATCCACCGAAATAATCGCCGTACTTTTCTTAGGGATGGCATTGAGGTAATCGCTGCCAGAACAAGAGCTTAGCAATCCAGCGAAGACTGCCAAGCAAAAAAACATCAAACTCTTATACAATCGTTTCATGATTACATAATATGTATTTATATCCTACGAAAATATATGTACCATATTCTCACATTATATCCTTCGACAAATATGCGCCATGTTCACAGCTACCAAGCCCGCTGTCTCGGTGCGGAGGCGACTCGTTCCCAAGGAAACGCTCTCGTAGCCATTTTCCAAGGCAAAACGCACCTCGTCGATAGAGAAATCACCTTCTGGACCTACCAAGACGGTGATGTCGTCCGAATGAGAGTCCGAGGCTTTTGGCTCCCCAGTAGAAGAAGCCGTGGAAGTGCTGCCAGTCTCGCTAATCTCACGGAAGAAATCTTTTTTCTCCACTTCCTCATAGCAATGGCAAATGAACTTACGTCCTGGTCTAGGCGTAGTGACGAACTCGCGGAAATTCTCCATCTCGTTGACCTGTGGTTTCCAAGCCTTGTGGCTCTGCTTTACGGCAGAGACCACAATCTTATCGATTCTAGGAACCTTGACGACCTTGCGCTCAGAAAATTGGCAATTGAGGAAAGACAACTCGTCGAAACCTATCTCGGTAGCCTTCTCTGCCATCCATTCGATGCGCTCCATCATCTTGGTGGGAGCTATCGCCAGATGTATGTGTCCGTTCCATGCACGCTGCTGAGGCATACTTTCCTTGATTTCGTAGAGACAGCGTTTGTTGGAGGCAGCACTCACCTCAGCACGGTAAAAAGTACCATCACCGTCCATGAGGAAAATTTCGTCGCCCCCTTTCAAGCGTAGCACTCTAAGTGCATGGGTAGCCTCCTCAGCTGGAAGCTCCGACTGGTTAGCCGCATCCGGCACAAAAAAATATCTAACCTCTTTCATCGTCGTTCATCGTTACTCAAACAAATTCAGCTTTTTTCGTTTGTCTTCCCTGCGCTTCATCTCATCACGTATGTAGGAAGCGCCCTCGTAGTTTTCCTCCTGGATAGCCTTGTCGAGTGCCTTCTGCAAAAGCGAATCAGGCAAGCTGAGGATAGGAAGTGCCACACTCATCACATTTTTATTATAAGGTGTGGAAAAATGCTGCAACACATCCAGGGAAGCATAAATAGGGAAACCTGCCGTAAGAGAAAGCAAGATGGCATCATCGATGCGAAGCTCATACGCCGTCTTGGTAGATTCGCAAACCAACTTAGCCTTGAATCCCATGTCTCTCACGGGTTCGATATTGATATGGTAACTCTCTGACTGCGTATCCTTGATGATATGGGTCAAAACATCTACCAAATGATTTTTGGTCTCCGAGATATGCTGCTCGTGATTTTTGATTTCCGTCGCCATTTCCTTCTCTGTAACAATGGAGAGGGCACGCTTCTCGCTCTCATCGGTGAGGGTTATAACACAAGCATTGTCAGCCTCAGGAATCATAAAGGTTCCTTTATACAATAATTTATATTCCATTTTACTTATTCTCCTTCTTTGGTCTAAACAGTAAGGCGAAAGCAACACCGACCAACAGTGCATAGCCTGCGAAGATAAACCAGCAGGTCTGCCAGTCGCCCATTAAATATCCATTCTCCCAATGACAATAGTGATTGATTACCTGACCAGCAAGTATCGTGCCAACAGAGGCTCCCAATCCATTGGTCATCAGCATAAACAAGCCCTGTGCGGAAGCACGCACCTTAGGCTCGCACTTCTGATCAACAAAAAGTCCACCCGAAACATTGAAGAAATCGAATGCCACACCATAGACTACACAAGAGAGCACGAACAGGATGACACCCGGCATGGCTGGGTTTCCGATGCCGAAGAATCCGAAACGCAACACCCAGGCAAACATAGCGATGAGCATCACCACCTTGATGCCATATCGCTTGAGGAAAAATGGAATCAAGAGGATGCAAAGAGCCTCGGCCACCTGAGAGATAGACACCAAGAGGGTGGCGTTGTTAGCGGCAAAAGTATTAATCATCGCAGGGTCGCCCTTGAAACTGGTGATAAACGGAGTGGCATAGCCATTGGTTACCTGCAAACTCATGCCCAGCAAAGCGGAGAAGATGAAAAACATTGCCATCTCCTTGCTTTTGAAAAGCTTGAAGGAATCGAATCCCCAAGTCTCCACCCAGCTACGAGCCTCCTTCTTGACCAATGGGCACTGAGGCAAGCTGAAGCAATAGAAGAAAAGGACAATGCTCAACACACCCGACACGAGGAACTGGAAATGAGTGTATTGGAACTTGTTGGCATTCTCGCTCAACAAGAATGAGAACGACCCTTGATCCCAAGTGGCACAATTCACCACCCACATGGTAAGAATGAATCCCACCGTACCAAACACACGGATTGGCGGAAAGTCCTTGACGGTGTCCAAACCATGACTCTTAAGTATCGTGAATGCGGAGGTATTCGACAATGCCAAAGTAGGCATATAGAAAGCCACGCTGAATGTATAGACAGCCATGAAGACTGCCTCATTAGGCATGGCAGAATCCTGTCCCATCATAAAAAGCGCAATCATCGAGACTCCAGCCAAAAGATGACAATAGCCAAGGAGACGCTGCGGCTGGACATACTTATCGGCAACAATGCCCATCAATGTAGGCATAAATATGGAAACGATACCCTGGATGGTGTAGAACCACGATATTTCGGCACCCATACCGGCCTTGCCGAGATAGTTGCCCATAGAAGTGAGATAAGCTCCCCAAACTGCGAACTCCAAGAAGTTCATCAACGCCAAGCGTACTTTCAGATTCATAGTGTAATACCTTAAATTATCTGTTTATCTGTCTTATATCTTTATTTATCTACAAATATAGATGCAAAGATACACATTTTTGAGAAAAGAATGCATATTTTTAAAGATTATCCTCAGAAAAGGCAGCTTATTTAACAAATAATGTGTAATTTTGCAGCCAAATTGAACAAAAGAAACGATAAAGAAAGAGAAAGAAAATAGAAATGTTATTAAAATTTTTCCTTACGTGTAATAAGATTGGAGCTTTCACCATCGGCGGAGGCTACGCCATGATACCTATCATGGAAAGAGAGTTTGTAGATAAGAACCAATGGATGGACAAGCAGGAATTTATGGACATCATGGTGGTGGCGCAAACCACGCCTGGCATCTTCGCCATTGACATGGCCAGCCACATCGGCTACAAACTCAAGGGCGTATGGGGCGGCATCGTGGGAGCCATCGGCATCGCCATCCCAAGCATCATCGCCATCCTTATCATCGCTATGTTTTTCCAGCACTTCAAGGACAACTATTGGGTAGGCAAGTTCTTCATGGGAGTTCGCCCTGCCGTCGTGGCACTCATCGCTGCTCCTTGTTTCAAGATGGCAAAAACCGCCAACATCAATCGCTACAACATTTGGATTCCTGTTGTATGCTGCGGTTTGATAGCCTTGCTCGGCATTTCTCCTATCTACATCATCATAGCTGCCGGCGTATTGGGCTGGCTGTATGGCAAGTACGTCAAAAAGGAAGATTAATAAACATCAGACACTACTACACATTAAAATCAAACATTACCGAATATGCTATTTTTAAAGTTATTCATCATATTTACCAAAATTGGTACTTTTAATTTCGGCGGAGGTTATGCGATGCTTTCGCTGATCCACAACGAGACTGTAGTCAAAAACCATTGGCTCTCCAACTCCGAGTTTACCGACATCGTGGCCATCAGCCAGTCAACTCCAGGCCCTATCGGCATCAACTGTGCCACTTACGTAGGCTACACCTCCTGCCTACATGCAGGATATCCAACGTGGGCTGCCTGCCTGGGTTCGGCATTGGCATCCCTCTCCATCATGTGGCTGCCTTTCATCATCATGATACTCATCAGCCGCTACCTCCTCACACACAAGGATTCCAAGATTGTGAAAGATATTTTTGCTGGTCTTCGTCCTGCCATCATCGGACTGATAGCAGCCGCTGCCGTTCTCTTAATGAACAAAGAGAATTTTGGTTCACCATACGAAGATCCATTTGTCTTTGGCGTAAGCGTGGCATTATTCCTCGCTGCATTCTTCTTTACGAAAGTTAAGAAAGCCAATCCGATATTGCTGTTATTCATCTGTGGCATCATCGGACTTATCATTTTTTAAAAGCAAAACGAGCTTTAAAAACAACAGAGCATTAAAAAGCAAAACGAGCTTGCCATCACGACAAGCTCGTTTTTAGTATAGGGACATAAAACACTTCCTAACAATAATTCACGAAGAAGAATCCCTATACAAAAAAAATTGATTGTCTCACGACAACCAATCTTTTATTAACCTTAATAATCTAATACCATGAAAAACACGATGCAAAGGTACAAATAATCTTGGACCCTGCAATATTTTATAGCAAAAAACTTTAGAAGTTTAACTCTCCTTAAAGGTTTCGCCATTCCATTTAAGCTTTCTTTGCACTTTTATTGCATTTACACTCTGTTTATCCTCTGCCGAAAGAAGTGGAAGAGAGAGGCGAACCACGATAGCATCTTCACTCGGAAGAAGCATTGCATTCACCATTTTGGGCTCTATCATCTTCTTCAGTTCTAAGAAATGCTCTTCCGACATGGTATCAGGCTTCTGAAGCAATGAAGTTGCCAATGAATTCAAAGCCATGCCAACATCCAAGGAGTCCTTGCAGTTGTTCAATGACTTTAAGGCAAAACTAACATTTTGGGGAATCCAGTTCTGGTCGAAAAGATAAAGTTCACTCTCCTTCTCGGGTCCGGCAAAAGTCTTCACCACACAGAGCAGCGAGTCACCAGCCTCAGCCGGCAACTTCTTCACTTGCAAGGTTGACAACTTACTCATTCTGATTTGCAAGAAATCAGCCGTGAGCGTATCCATCACACAGTTATCTCCTAGGAGATTCTTCACCTCTGCCTTCACTCCCATCTCCTGCAACTCAGGCATTTCCTGTCGCAAATTCTTGTCGAGATAAGGCATCAGAGAATCTGGCATCGACACCAGCAAGTCCTTCATCGACT